>Ga0193700_1000234_pt1 | contig 7733 bp, 9 predicted proteins | sample U3s1metaG_FD_143057 | JGI IMG/M metagenome (GOLD analysis project Ga0193700, IMG submission 143057) | Soil microbial communities from a riparian zone of the East river system, Colorado, United States - U3s1 | ecosystem: Environmental > Terrestrial > Soil > Riparian zone | place: USA: East River... | reverse complement strand
GCATGCCTCGGCACGCGACCGGGGCTCTTGACTTATAGGCTGCCCGGGTGCAATTCACTGTGATCACAGCAGACGAGGCCGAAACTCCGTACGACGGTACCTACAAAGTGTTGGACAACGGGGTGCTGCATGTTGACCCCGACGACGGGGGTCAGCCGATTGTCCGGCTATCCCCGGCATTCTGGCGGCAGATCAACGAGCCCCGGAAGCCTGACGATCCAGACAACCTGGGCGTCTACTAGGCACAGACGAAAGGGTTGCCCGCCAGGGCTACCTGTTGAATTAGGCCTCAACCTCGGGCTGCTGCGGTGCGGACTCGAGCAAGCCGATGTTTTCGAGCCGGTCGGCGAGCCCTGCACCGTCTGCGGCGTAGATCCAGGGCACGGGCGAATCGCTCGAGCTGGCGTGACCGCGCCAGTTGCTGCCGGCGAGCACTGCTTCCCCTGGCGTCAGCTGTCGAATGCATACTGCGCGCACGTGGTCAGGATGCTGGGCAACGAAGTCGTGGTAGATCGACTCGTCGTGCTGACCGTCATTGATTTGGGGGAACTCCCGCGCGAACCGCTCGAGGCTGCCGCGCTTGTGCTGGCGGCCACTCCGGAACAAACGATCGGCGGTCGGCCCCCAGTCGGTGAGCAGCAGCGCACCCGCCGGATACAGATTGCGCGACAAAAACCGAGTCAAGGTGGGCGCCACATTCCACGCGCCCGTCGATAGGTAGATCAACGGCGCTCCTGGGTGGCGACTGGTGAGTCGCTCGTAGAGGACTGGCATCCCAGGAGTCGTCGCCCGCGCATGCTCGTTGACGACGAAGCTGTGCCAGGCGGCCAGAAGCGGCCGCGGCAGCGCCGTCACCATGATCGTGTCGTCAATATCAGACACGACCCCGAACGTGGTTTGTGGATCGACGATGAACACCAGTGCTGTCGCCACATCTGATCCCTCCGAGCTCAGACCGATCCGACGCCAGCCCGGCTCAAGATCAACATCAACGGTCTCGTCGATGAGGCCGCTACGGTCCGCGTGGATCTCGAACGACCGCTCGCCGATGTGAACGCTCACCTCGGCATTTGCCACTGGCACGCTGACGAAGCTGCGCCAGCCTCGCGCCCCTGTTGGCGTGTCCTTGCGCTGCTCGGGAGACCTTTTGGCCAGTAGCACGCGGCCCAGTACGCGTACCCAGCTCGTTGAGCCGTAGCCGGTGTAGGGCGTCACCTCTGCGGTGTAACCGGCAGCTCGTGCGCGTTCCGCCCGCCAACTCTGCACGGCATGATCAACTCGAAAGGCCCGACTCATGGCGACTTGCTCCATAGCTGTGACCCTAGCGACTGTGCTCGCGCGTCAGGGAACCCCACGACGCAAGCTCACTCGCCGCCGCTGCGGCGAAGCACCTCACTGAGACGTTCGGCGGCAGCGATCACTGCGGGCGCGTGGAGTCGGCCAGGCTGCCGGGAGAGTCGTTCGATAGGTCCGGAGACGCTGACCGCGGCTATCACCTTGCCGGATGGCGACCGCACCGGGGCGGAAACCGAGGCGACGCCGGGTTCGCGTTCACCCACCGAATGACTCCAGCCGCGCCGGCGGACCGCCGCCAAGGCGACCGCAGAGAAGCGACTGCCGCGCAGTCCTCGCTGCATGCGGTCGGGCTCCTCCCACGCCAGCAACACCTGGGCGGCTGAGCCGGCGGTCATGGTCAGTTGGGTGCCAACGGGCACGCTGTCGCGCAGTCCCGACATGCGCTCTGCAGTGGCCACGCACACCCGGTAGTCACCTTGCCGGCGAAACATCTGAGCGGATTCGCCGGTGATGTCCCGCAGCCGAGCAAGCACTGGCCCGGCGGTCGCTAGCAGGCGGTCCTCACCGGCAGCTGAGGCCAGCTCGCCAAGCCGCGGGCCGAGCACAAAGCGGCCTTGCAGATCACGGCCGACCAGACGATGATGCTCCAAGGCGACAGCTAGGCGATGGGCGGTCGGGCGGGCCAGACCGGTTGCGGCCACCAGGCCAGCCAGAGTGGTCGGTCCGGTCTCCAAGGCGCCGAGCACGAGGGCAGCTGTCGAGGACGCCAACACCGCTAGAGTTGTCCATGCCTTGATACTGCCGTCTCGCATGCTGGAAGGCAAGTGCGAGGATTAGCTTGCCAGTCAGGAGAATCCACGCGGACGGCAGCTCGGCGGATGTTGCGGTACGGGGGATAGGAGATATCGATCGTCATGGGCAAGACACTCAGCGAGAAGGTGTGGGACGACCACATCGTACGGACTGCCGAAGGTGAGCCCGATCTGCTTTTCATCGATCTTCACCTCATCCATGAGGTGACCAGCCCGCAGGCCTTCGACGGCTTGCGGCAGGCCGGTCGGCCCGTACGCCGTCCCGATCTGACCTTGGCGACGGAGGACCACAACACGCCGACGCTCAACATCGACCGGCCGATCGCCGACCCGGTGTCGCGCACTCAGGTCGAGACACTGCGCAAGAACGCCAGCGAGTTCGGTGTTCGCATCCACAGCCTCGGCGATCTTGATCAAGGCATCGTGCACATCATCGGGCCGCAGCTCGGCCTTACGCAGCCGGGGTTGACCGTGGTCTGCGGTGATTCCCATACCTCAACGCATGGCGCGTTCGGGGCAATCGCGTTCGGCATCGGTACCTCAGAGGTCGAGCATGTGTTGGCGACCCAGACCCTGCCGCAGGCGAGGCCGAAGACAATGGCGGTGAACGTCAACGGCGAACTGTCGGTCGGGGTGACCGCGAAGGACATCGTGCTGGCGCTTATTGCCAGGGTGGGTACCGGCGGCGGCCAAGGCTACATCGTGGAGTACCGCGGCGCCACGATCGAGGCGCTCAGCATGGAAGCCCGCATGACCATCTGCAACATGAGCATCGAATGGGGCGCCAAGGCAGGCATGATCGCGCCGGATGACACCACGTTCGCTTATCTCAAGGGTCGGCCGCACGCTCCGGACGGCGCCGACTGGGACGCCGCGGTGGCGTACTGGAACACGCTCCGCAGCGATCCCGACGCTGTCTTCGACGCAGAAGTTGATCTTGATGCAAGTCAGCTGACACCGTTCGTGACCTGGGGAACCAATCCGGGTCAGGGCGTTCCGCTGGGTGCCGAGGTGCCCGATCCGGAAATCTTCGCTGAGGAGTCAGATCGAACGGCCGCGCTAAAGGCGCTGGAGTACATGGCGCTCAAACCCGGCCAGAAGATGCGCGACATTCAGGTCGACACGGTCTTCCTGGGGTCTTGCACCAATGGCCGCATCGAGGACCTGCGCGCCGCTGCCGCGGTGATCAAGGGCCACCAGGTGGCCGACGATGTGCGGATGCTCGTGGTGCCCGGCTCGGCGCGGGTCCGCTTGCAGGCTGAGTCCGAGGGTCTCGACGTGATCTTCAAAGACGCCGGAGCCGAGTGGCGTGCCGCGGGTTGTTCCATGTGTTTGGGAATGAATCCTGATCAACTCGCTCCCGGCGAGCGCTCCGCATCGACGTCGAACCGCAACTTCGAGGGCCGGCAGGGCAAGGGTGGCCGCACCCATTTGGTATCGCCGCTGGTCGCGGCCGCCACGGCAGTGACGGGCACGCTCAGCTCACCGGCCGATCTGATAGGGAGCAGATGATCATGGACGCGTTCACGGGCCACACCGGTACCGCGCTACCGCTGCGGCGCAGCAATGTCGATACCGATCAGATCATTCCTGCGGTCTATCTCAAACGGGTTACCAAGACCGGCTTTGAAGACGGACTGTTCGCAGCCTGGCGCAGCGACCCGAACTTCGTGCTCAACCTGCCGCAGTACGCGGGCGCGACGATCTTGATCGCTGGTCCCGACTTCGGCACCGGCTCGTCCCGGGAGCACGCGGTTTGGGCGTTGCAGAACTACGGGTTCAAGGTTGTCATCGGGTCGCGTTTCGGAGATATCTTTCGTGGCAACTCGGGCAAGGCCGGACTGCTGATCGCGGTCGTTCACCAGAAGATCATCGAGGAGCTGTGGGATTTCGTCGAAGAGCATCCCGCCGCACCGATCACGGTTGATCTGGTCGAGCGACAGATCACCGCCGAGGGTTTCCAGAGCGGGTTCGAGATCGACGGCTACACCAGATGGCGGCTGCTAGAGGGCTTGGACGACATCGGATTGACGCTGCGGCATGTTGATCAGATCGACGCGTTCGAGCGCCAGCGGCCGGCGTACAAGCCCAAGACGCTGCCGGCACACGTCGCCAGCACCAGTTAGCACGGGCATTCGGCTGTGTTTTCATGAGCTGCTCGGGTACTGCCGATGCTCGGAGCTCGTAGACGTTTTCCGTTACAAGACACCAAAATGTGCATCCAAGACGATTGTCTGGTTGCGCGATCTTCCCTAGCGTTGGGCCTGCGGGCGTACCGTACGCTGCCCAAGTTCCCAGCAAGCTTGGAATCGCATCGAGAAGGGAAGCTGTGAACAAGGCTGAATTGATTCAGGCGGTGGCGGTCTACTACGACGGCAGCAAGACCGAAGCAGCCAAGGCCCTCAACGCCGTGGTGCAAACCATCACTTACAAGACTGCAGCTGGGGAGAAGGTCTCGATCACCGGGTTCGGTGTTTTCGAGAAGGTGCCTCGTTCGGCACGGATGGTGCGCAATCCGCGTACGGGCGAGCGCAAGCGCGCCAAGGCTACGGCCGTGCCACGCTTCCGAGCTGGTTCGGATCTGAAGGCCTACGTCTCGGGAGCCAAGAAGGTTCCGCGTACTACGGCCAAGAAGGCCACGACTGGCAGTCCGGCGGCCTCCAAGACGTCGGTGACTGCGAGGACGACAGTTGCGAAGGCTCCGGCCAAGAAGGCAGCGCCCGCCAAGAAGGCAGCACCAGCCAGGAAGACTGCAGCAACCAAGAAGACTGCGGCAGCGAAGAAGTCGGCAGCGAAGCGATCGTGATCTAACTACAGCCACGCGGACAGCACCCGACCGCCAGCCTGCACCGCGTGCAGGCGTTGGCCGTTCTGAGCATGTCGCAGCTCGACGCCCAGCGCCTCTGCTGGCAAGATCATCCGTCTTCCGGAGGCAGTGATGGCGAGTTGTTCGCCGTCGGCATTGCGCCAATCGGTCGCGGTGATCAACTCGTAGCGGCCGAGGCGACCAGTTTCATGATCGACAAGCGCGCCGGTTGCCTGACCTACGCCGAGCCCGATCGCGACGGCAAGATCGGCTTCAGTGTCGACGTCGCGGCGAGCGTCGGCAATCGGCGATCCGATCGCTTCCGCTGTCAGGCTGACGGCACCAGAGGCGTGATGGGCGGCGGCCGACCGGCCCTGAAACTGCGGCTGCAGCTCTACATCGTGCGCCACCAGCATGGTGGTCCCTACTCCTGTTGCATCCGCCACGAATGACCGCGGATGCGCTCGGGATGCATCGATGACCCGCAGCACAGAGTGTGGTCGCAAGGCCGGAAGATCACCAACACACGCCACAACCGTTGACAATCCTTGGGCGCGTAGCGTCCGGGCACCATGGCTGAGAGCTGAATTCATACCAACATGACCCGACTCGCCGATCACCTCCGTGACAAGTCCGACTTGGCGCAGCCGCGCTTCCAGTGCAGGTTGATCGCTGACGACCAACACCTGGGACAGAGCCTGGGACAACGCGGACAAAGTGTCCGACGCCATGGTCCAGGCGAGCCGTCGCCGTACAGGATCGGGGACACCTAGTCGCGACTTCGCGTGCTCAGTTGGTTTCAAAGCGATCACAGCGCCAGCGCGGTACCTCACCATCATCTGAGACTGATGTCGCTGGGCACCATGACGAACTCCCCCCAAACCTGGCCGCGCACGATCTGATGATGCTGCACGATCCCGTAAGGTGAAGCCACTCATGGCACGGTAAACCAACCCTGGACGAACTGAGGTGTTGATGGCCGAGAACCCCGCCGCGAGTCGGCACACGGTGCTCAGGCCACTGGCGGAGGCGAATCACGAGCCCGCCGCTCAGACGATCTCAACTGTCATCAGGATCCTGAACGCGATCATGGAACCGCTGACCAAGCGAGACTGGCGGTATCAGGACAAAGTGCCGCAGACCGGCGGCGTCATCTTCGTGCCGAACCATATTTCCAACGCCGATCCGCTCGCCGTTGGGCAGTTTCTCGCATTTTCGGGGCGGTGGCCTCGGTTCTTGGCAAAGGCGTCGGTGTTCAAGATCCCGATTATCGGGCGGATCATTGCCGCCTGCGGCCAGATTCCGGTTCAGCGCGGGTCGGCACAGTCGAAGGACGCGTTGGTTGCCGCGGCTCAAGCGATCGACGAAGGCCGCGCATTGGTGATCTATCCAGAGGGGACGATCACCTATGATCCCGACCTGTGGCCGATGAAGGGTAAGACGGGGACGGCACGGCTCGTATTCAGCACCGGTTGTCCGGTTGTGCCGATCGGGCAATGGGGTGCTCAGGAGCTGATGCCTGGTCGCAAGCCTCGCTTTCCCAAACTGTTTCCGCGTAAGACCTTACAAGTTGCGGCGGGTGAGGAGATTCCGCTTGATGATCTTCGTGCGCGGCCGGTCACGGCCGCGACGCTCGACGAGGCGACGACAAGAATCATGGACGCCATCACCGTCCTCGTCGCAGAGCTTCGCGATGTGACAGCTCCGGCGCATCGCTACGATCCGCGGAGCGATCTGAGGAGCGGAGAGCGACGATGAGTGCTGCCGAAGCCTTCCAGCTCCCTGCTCGGGTCGCTGTGATGGGGTCTGGCTCCTGGGGTACCGCATTTGCCCTCGTGGTCTGCGATGCAGGCAACGATGTCACGCTCTGGGCACGCCGTCCCGAGCTTGCCGACAAGATCAACTTCAAACATCGCAACACCGACTACTTTCCCGACCTGCTGCTGCCTGAGTCGTTGCACGCGGTCAGTGATCCGCAGGAGGCAATGCAGGACGCCGACTTCGTGGTGCTCGCCGTTCCCGCCCAATCGCTTCGAGGCAACCTGAGGCAGTGGCGGATTCCCGAGAACGCCATCGTGGTGAGCCTGGCGAAGGGCATCGAGCTCGGCAGCGGATTGCGGATGAGCGAGGTCATCTCCGAAGCCGGTGACATCGCTGCGGATCGGATCGTGGCGGTCACGGGTCCCAACCTGGCTCGGGAGATCGCTGAGCGGCAGCCATCGGCGAGTGTGGTGGCGAGTGTCTCACCAGCCACAGCTGAGGCATTTCAAGCGGTGTGTCACACTGCTCGATTCCGCGCGTACACCAACACCGACGTGGTCGGCTGTGAACTTTGCGGCGCCACCAAGAACGTGATCGCGCTGGCTGTGGGCATGGGAATCGGTCTTGGTCTCGGCGCGAACGCGACAGCCTCGGTGATCACCAGGGGGCTGGCCGAAATCACTCGACTTGGCGTGGTGCTGGGGGCCGACCCGTACACATTCTCCGGGCTGGCCGGGCTCGGGGATCTGGTTGCGACGTGCTCATCCCCACTGTCCAGAAACCGGAGCTTCGGTGAGGAGCTCGGCAGGGGACGCACCGTTGCAGAGATCACCGCGTCGACGCGGCAGGTTGCCGAGGGCGTCAAGTCCTGCGCCTCGATCACCGAACTTGCTGCCAAGCATCACGTCGAATTGCCGATCGTGGAAAACGTCGCCGCTGTCATCGCGGGAGAGCTGACCCCGGCCGAAATGATCACGGCGCTGATGTCCCGTTCGGCCAAACCGGAGCGTTACTAGAGCTGATCGAGCGCCTGGGCGAGGTCGGCCCAGAGATCTTCG
>Ga0193700_1000230_pt1 | contig 7927 bp, 8 predicted proteins | sample U3s1metaG_FD_143057 | JGI IMG/M metagenome (GOLD analysis project Ga0193700, IMG submission 143057) | Soil microbial communities from a riparian zone of the East river system, Colorado, United States - U3s1 | ecosystem: Environmental > Terrestrial > Soil > Riparian zone | place: USA: East River... | reverse complement strand
TTGATCAATGGTCGCCTCGATCGCCTCCGATGCCTGGGCTTGGTCACCGGTCGCGGCTTCCAGGGTGACGAAGCCATCGCCCATCAACATCCGAAGAGAGGTATTGCGCTCGGCAACCAAGGCAACTCGCTTTGCTGCTGCGATCGCGTCGTTGGTGCTTACTCGGATATTCATCACTGCCGGCGTGTCCATAATGTGCCGAACCTTGGGGAACTCTCCGTCCAGCAGTCGGGTGGTGGTCTGGCGCTCCCCCGCTGGACCGTGACCTTCAAATCCGATGATGCCGTCTCCGCTGCCGCCGTCGGACAGACTTAGCGTCACCTCTTCACCGGCCGTCATCGAGCGAGAGGTCTCGTTCAGCACCCTGGCCGGAACCAATGCCGTCGCCGAAATTTGGGGCTTGCTTCCAGGTCAATTCCTTCAGTGCCATCCGATACCGATCGGTAGCGAGCAATGAGATGGTGTCGTCGTCGATCTCGACTCGTACACCAGTGAAGACCGGCAGCAGTTCATCCCGGCCGGCGGCGACCACAACCTGGGCGACTGCTTGGGCAAAGGTGGCGCTTGGGACGGTACCGGTGGCCTCCGGCATTGATGGCAGCGAGGGATAGTCCGCGACGGGCAAGGTCTGCAAGGTGAATCGGGCGCTGCCGCAGATCAGCTCCATCTTGGTGTCGTCGGAGGCGATATCGACCGGTTTTCCCGGCAGGCTTCGTGAGATGTCGGCGAGCAGCCGCCCGGAAACCAGCGCTTGGCCCTCGTCGGCGACGGCGGCCGCGACATGGATCTGAGCCGATGTCTCGTAGTCGAAACTGGAGAATGTGACGCCTTCGGCGTCGGCGCGTACGAGAAGACCCGCCAAAATCGGCACACTCGGGCGTAGCGGCAGGCTGCGCGCGGCCCATTGCACGGCCTCAGCCAAGACGTCACGCTCGAGTCGGATTTTCACGCTACCTCCTCTGTGCCCTTAGGGGCACGGGTGATGATACGACGGATGTGCCCCGAGCTTGTCGAAGGGCAAAGAAAGAACTACTTTGACCCCTTCTCTCCGGGCAGCAGCTCCCGGAGAGCCTCGGCAGCTGCCATCACTTCATCCTGAAGCGGCCCGCACTTCTCCATACCGTCCGGAATTGGCCCGGTGAACAGCGGCCGAATCTCGAACACAAGGTCGAGCAACGTCTCCCTGGTGATGTCATCCCGCCGCAGCTCATACGCCTGGCCAGCGAGTCGGTTGTACTCATTGACCCGTTCCCGCCATGCCGGGTCGTTCATGGTGTGATCGGTGCGCATCTCCTTAGCGAGTGCCTCAAGGGCGCGTTCCAGACGAAGCAGCTGTTTCTTACGGGTTTCCACATCGAGGGTGACAGGAACCTCCTCCGGTTCCTCACGGCCGAACCACTTCCGCAGGAAGCTCACCGATTCCTCCCATTCATTTGGAGCAGCTCGCGCAATGCCGACGCTCGCAGCTCGCGCAGCTTTCTTTTCACAGGGTTCAGTCACGCTGACTTAGACCCTCTTCACCTTATGTATTTCATGGTCGTAGTCGTAGCTGCTGTGGACGCTGTGGACAACGTGTCTTTGGCCAAGTCAGAGCCGATTCGGCGGTGCGTGTACCGATGTGTAGATCAGAAAATCACACGGGGAGGATCTTGGGATGGACTGCGTGGTAATCCCACTTGTCCTCTGATCATCCCCAGGCTGTCAAGGGAGAAGATCACCGTTGTCCACAATGTTTTCCCCACTTGTGTGCTCAGCACTTTTTGGCCCGCTTCCGTGATCAGGACGTGATCAGCTTGCTCACAGCAATGACAAATGATCAGGCCGTCCGGCCCGGGCGATCATCAGTGACTCAGCGGCCAGTAGCCTGCTGCTTGATCCGGTTCGTCAGCTCAGTCACCTGATTGAAGACGCTGCGACGCTCTGCCATAAGCGTGCGGATCTTGCGATCAGCGTGCATGACGGTTGTGTGATCACGACCACCGAACTGCTGTCCGATCTTGGGCAGTGACAAGTCAGTGAGCTCACGGCACAGGTACATCGCGATCTGACGCGCACCGACCAGAACATGAGTCCGGCTTTGTCCGCAGAGATCATCAACAGTGATATCGAAGTATGACGCGGTCTGAGCCATGATCATCCCGGTGGTGATCTGTGCCTCGCCACCCTCGGGAATGAGATCTTTGAGCACGATCTCTGCCAGTGACAGGTCTACCTGCTGGCGGTTCAAGCTCGCAAAGGCCGTGACCCGGATCAGGGCACCCTCCAGCTCACGGATGTTGGTCTGAATCCGGCTCGCGATGAATTCCAGCACCTCGGGTCCCGCCACCAGGCGCTCCTGGGCGGCTTTCTTCCGCAAGATCGCGATCCGAGTCTCCAGGTCGGGCGGCTGAATGTCGGTGATCAATCCCCAGCCGAACCGGCTGCGCAGCCGCGGTTCCAGGTTTTCCAGGTTCTTCGGCGGCCGATCGGAGGTCATCACGATCTGCTTCTGCGCGTTGTGCAGCGTATTAAAGGTATGGAAGAACTCTTCTTGAGTCTGTTCCTTGCCTTCCAAGAACTGGATGTCGTCGATCAGCAGCACATCCACGTCGCGATATCGGCGCCGAAACTCTGCTCCGCGGTTCTGGCTGATCGCGTTGATGAAGTCGTTGGTCAACTCCTCTGTGGAGACATAGCGCACCCGAACGCGGTCGAAGTAGTTGCGTACGTAGTGGCCGAGAGCATGCAGCAGGTGTGTCTTGCCTAGACCGGAGTCGCCGTAGATGGTCAGCGGGTTGTACGACTTGCCCGGGTTTTCGGCGACGGCGATCGCGGCCGCGTGCGCGAAGCGGTTCGAGCTTCCGATGACGAAGGTTTCGAAGGAGTACTTGGGATTCAGCCGCGAGTCATTGTCGCGCCGCGAGCGAAATCCCTCGAGATCTCCATAGACATCGCGATCCCGGTACGTAGCCTCCGGTTGGCTCGTGTCCGCCCGCCGCGGCTGAGGCTGCGGCCCAATCTCGCTGCGGAAGTGATGCTCAGTGGGAAAACCTTCGTTACCGAAGGACTGTTCGCTGTAGCCGTTCTCGCGGTAGCCCTCGCCGTTGTAGTCATGACGGCTCTGGCCAGGCGTGTCGTCGTACGCCGGCTCATCGCCCCGGGAAGAAAAATCAGCGGAGTCGTCGGCCGGTTTCAGGGACTCATCCACGATGACGGCCAGCTGAATGCTGCGGCCGAAGTATCCGGAAAGCAGGCTCTCGATGTCGAGACGAAAGCGGTTCTCCAGCTGGTTGCGCGTAAAGATGTTGGGCACTGCCACCATCAACATGTCCTGATGCAGCGCAACCGGCTGCCCTGTTGTGAGCCAACGACGCAGGCCGGGCGACGAGGAGGCATAGAGATGGTCCCAGGCCAGACTCGTCGATTCGGCGGCGTTCTCAGAAGGTTCGCTCACTGGTGACTCCGCAATCTTCGTGCGTCCGAGCTGTGTCGGTCTTTCGGGGGCCGGTTTTTCTGGGTCCGATCGTCCGGGGGCCCGGATACGCGAAGCAAAGATCTGCTGTTGTCTGCGCCTTCGCGCTGCCGCGTAGGCACTCGGGGGATTACGACCTCTGGTGCTTCCACATAGATATCCACAGAGTGTGCACAAATGTGCGTACGGCTGGTTGCCGCCTGTAGCAGCTGTTTGGAAACTGTGAGGCGAACCGCGACGCTAGCAACCGGGGACTCGGTGTGCAAGCGAGTCTGCAATATTCGCCATACTGTGCGGCGTGTCCGCTGGACATCGACGAAGAATTTGCTTTCGGAACCGACGCTCGCAGCTGAGATCACTTCTATCCCCCCAAGTTGGCCGGTCCACCTGCATCAGTTTGACCGGTTTGGCGGCGCCCCGTACCGTTAGAAGGTCGCTTACATAGCGGCCGCTGCCACCTGCTCGCCCCGCCTGCGATGCGTGCCGTGTCAGCACCGTACCCGATTTGTCGAACACTCCGAAGATGTGGGAGTTCTTCCGTGAGCAAGCGCACGTTCCAGCCGAGCAATCGGCGTCGCAGCCGTACCCATGGTTTCCGTCTGCGGATGCGGACCCGCGCCGGCCGCGCCATTATTTCGGCCCGGCGTCGTAAGGGCCGCGCCCGCCTGTCCTCCTGAGGGCTGGTCGATCGACGCGATGTTGCCGCGATCGTTGAGAATGCGGAGCTCCAAGGACTTCCGGCAGACAACCAGGCGAGGGGTCCACGTGAGTCGACCCACGCTGGTAGTCCATGCTGTGCATTTTGATCAGGGGCATTTTGATCAGGGGCATTTTGATCAGGGCCAATTGGAGGAGGGGAATGTCGAGGATGGGACCCGCATTGGCCTCGTCGTGAGTGGTGCTGTGGGAAATGCTGTCACTCGCAATCGGGTCAAGCGGCGTTTGCGGCACCTCGCCGCCGCTCATGTGGCGGATGCTCCTGCCGGAATTGGCATCGTGGTACGTGCACTACCTCGGGCGGTGACGGATCCTGCTGAGCTCCCGGCAGATTTCGAGTCCGCCTGGCAAGAGGCGATGTCACGTCTGACGCGGGCGAACGTCGGAATGAAGCACGGTGTCCGATGAAATACGTGCTGATTGGGCTGCTCAAGCTCTACCGACTGTTGATCAGCCCGCTGTACGGCAACGTATGCCGCTACTACCCGAGCTGCTCGGCGTACGCGCTGCGAGCGGTTGAGGTGCATGGAGCCGCTCGGGGCAGTTGGCTTGCGCTGCGACGGCTGCTGCGCTGCCATCCATGGGCGGCGGGTGGGTACGACCCCGTACCGGGAACCCCTGAATTTGACGAAGAGATGCGGGAGCAGGCGCAACGAGCAGGAAGAATGGGTGACGCTGCCGAGCTGGCGTCACAACGAGGTGTGAGCTGATGGAACTACTGCTGCTTCCGATGTCGATTTGGGATCCCTTTATTGCCATCGGCAGTGCGATCATGCAGCCGCTCTACTGGGTGGTCTCGGGCATTCTCGTGCTGGCCCATTCACTTTTTTCGCCGGTATTCGGGGCCGACAGCGGCTGGACCTGGGCCTTCTCCATCATGTTCTTGACGGTTGTGATCCGGGTCGCCCTGATCCCGCTGTTCGTCAAGCAGATCAAATCGTCGCGCAACATGCAGCTGCTGCAGCCCAAGGTTCGTGAGCTGCAGAAGAAGCATGGTCACGATCGAGAAAAGCTCGGTCAAGAGACGATGAAGCTCTACCGGGAGAACAACGCCAATCCACTGGCATCGTGTCTCCCGCTGTTGCTGCAGCTGCCCATCTTCCTGGCGTTGTTCCGGGTGCTCGATGGTGCCGCCCGCGGCATCCCACGTGGCCACTGGCTGGTGGTCAATCCTGATCTGTTGAATTCGCTCAACCAGGCCACGATTTTCGGCGCCCGGATCTCGGACACCTTTTTAAAGGTCGGTTTCGCGAACGGCATTACCAGCGTGCACATTGTCACGCTGGTGCTGATCCTCGCCATGACCATCACCTTGTTCATCACGCAGTTGCAGCTGATGCGCAAGAACATGCCGCCCGATGCGCTTACCGGACCGTTCGCGCAGCAGCAGAAGATCATGCTGTATGTCTTCCCGCTGATTTTCGCCGTTGGCGGCATCAACTTCCCGGTCGGTGTCTTGATCTACTGGTTTACCTCCAACCTGTGGACGATGGGGCAGCAGTTCTATGTGATCCGCCGTAACCCGGCACCCGGAACTCCGGCGTATGACGCTTGGGAGGCGCGTCGCAAGGCCAAGGGCAAGGCCGAGGTGGCCTTGGCAGCGGTGGCCGACCCGGAGCCGGCGCCGGAGATCGCAGATCCGAGTACGAACGGTCAGAAGGCGAGCAAGGTGGCCCGGCAACAGCCGCGGCAGCAGCCAAAGAAGCAACCGCGCTCACAACGTAAACGCTGAAATCTGAACAGAGTATGGAGGGATCAGGTGGCCGACGAGCCGCAGGCTGATCGTGATGGAGCTGACGATGCCGAGCCAGTGGAGTCCAGCGATGTCAGCGCTGGGGCGGAAAGTCCGCTCGAAGTCGAGGCTGAGGTCGCTGCGGATTACCTCGAGGAGCTGCTTGACATTGCGGACCTGGACGGAGATATCGACACCTACATCGAGGGTGACCGAGCTCATGTGTCGATCGTCAGCGGCTCGCGCATTCTGGTCGGTGCCCAGGGTGAGGTCCTCGATGCACTCCAGGAGCTGACCCGGCTGGCCGTGATGAGCGAAACCGGCGAGCGCTGTCGGCTGATGCTGGACATTGCCGGATATCGGGAGCAGCGCCGTAAGGAGTTGATGGCGCTGGCCGCCGATGCCGTAGGCGAGGCCAAGGAGTCTCATGAGCCGGTGCCACTGGCGCCGATGAACCCGTTCGAGCGCAAGGTCGTACACGATGCCGTTGCGGCAGCTGGGCTGACGAGTGAGTCTGAAGGCGAGGAGCCGGACCGCCACGTGGTTGTCCTGCCAGCCTGACGGAAGGTCTCAGGACGCGGGTCCTTCGAGGCGGACTCCTTGCTTCCTCCTGGTGAAGTCCAGTCGCGGCCGTAGGTCGGTTACGCGGAAGAACGCCAAAATCACAACGCACAACAGCAAGGTCAGGGCGATCTGGACAACGCCCTGATCCGGCAAGGAAAGGCTGTTGTTCGCGACACTGAGTGACGCATGGCCGAGTACGGCGATCAACAAGCTGCGAGTGTTGACGTACAGCCAGCCCAGGAAGAACCCGTGCATGGTGATCAGGCTCAGTGAGAGCGCCAGGTTCTCGTCAAGGGCAAGGTAGAGCGGCAGGTGCCAGAGTCCCCAGATTGCCGCCACCAGCAGTGCAGCCCACGCTGCCGGCATGCGTTTCCGCATCTGCGGGAAGGCGAAACCGCGCCAGCCGGGCTCCTCGAGCAACGGGCTGCCGAAGCATGCAACAAACAGCCAGAGTGGAAATGTCACCGCAATGCCGATCCAGCCGATGTGGGCGATTGTCCTAGCCAGGACGGAGCCTTCCGGAACGGCAGGATCGATTCCCAGCGCGGCTCGGACACCTATGCCAAGCACTGTTAGGGCCGGGACCAGCAGACAAGCCGCCGCGTACCACCATGGCCCCACACGCCAACGCCTCAGACCGCTGAACAGCCTTCGGACACCCGTTTTGCCTCGAGTGAGGCCGGTGACGACGATTGCGGCGATTACCGCCCCGGTCACGCCGACGGTCTGCAGCGTGATGACCAGTGGGGAGCGGCTTGGTGTTTGAAGGTCAGAGTCTCCGTGGTACAGCACGGCGAGCGGCACCCAACACAACCAGGCGATGAGGAAGGCCAGCAGCACATAGCCGAGAAGTGCGTGCCGCATGATCCAAGAGTCGGTGCGTTGGGCGGTCAACGGCATCACGCCGCAGTCTAAGGCCGATTTGAGCCGGTCAAGCCCAAAGGCCAGTTGGGTGCAGACTTTCTCCATGGCTGAACTGGAGCAGCGCCGCATCCTCAAGACCGCAATCCCGGGACCCGGTTCCCTGGAATTGATGGCGCGCAAAACCGGCGCCGTCGCTAGAGGCGTGGGTACCACGATGCCGGTTTTCGCGGTCGAGGCAGGCGGCGGCGTGGTCGTCGATATCGATGGCAATAGCCTTATCGATTTCGGCTCCGGAATTGCCGTGACGACGATCGGTAATAGTGCGCCACGGGTGGTGGCGGCCGTCCAAGATCAGGTGGAGCAGTTCACCCATACCTGCTTCATGATCACTCCGTACGAAGGTTATGTCGCAGTTGCCGAACAGCTCAACCAGCTCACACCAGGCGGCTACGAGAAACGGAGCGCGCTGTTCAACTCGGGCGCGGAAGCGGTGGAGAACGCGGTGAAGATCGCCCGCGCGTATACCAAGAAGCAGGCGGTCGTCGCTTTTGATCACGCCTACCACGGCCGGACCAACCTTGCCATGGCGCTGACGGCCA
>Ga0193700_1000229_pt1 | contig 7986 bp, 8 predicted proteins | sample U3s1metaG_FD_143057 | JGI IMG/M metagenome (GOLD analysis project Ga0193700, IMG submission 143057) | Soil microbial communities from a riparian zone of the East river system, Colorado, United States - U3s1 | ecosystem: Environmental > Terrestrial > Soil > Riparian zone | place: USA: East River... | reverse complement strand
GGCGTAGATAATTCCTTAACTAATTCCAATTCTGCAGGTTTTAATGCGGGTGCTTGACCGATAAGCACATTCAAGGATGTTTTATTATTGCTGTCACATGGAAGCTTTGCAGCAATATGACCCAGCTTTATCATATACGGTGTAGCATCGTACACGTGGATGTAATCTTTTGCGGGAAGTGTCTTACCTTCAAGCAAAATCGTTTGTGAATCCCTTACCACGTTCTTTTCTTCTTGAGCATTTGAATATTGCAGATTTGCAAATAACATCGATGTTGATCCCACTGCCGCAATTAAGATTGCTGCCAGGGTGAGTGATGGCATTCTAGAGTTTTTCATTATGGGAGCAAGAAGGAGCCATCGTATTTATCCTTATAGTATATCCATTTATTTTAAGTGTTAATTGGTGCGTTTACCATTGAGTATCCCCTTCTCACTTTATCCATAGGTTTTTTTTGGCTAAAATGATTAATAATAATGATAATAGCAAAGCATTGATGGAATAGAACCTAATTAATGATACCGAACTTTGAACTAGGGTTACAAAATAGGAACGCTAGCGTTATCAGTCCTGCCGAAACCGATGCGAAATAAATTATTAAAAACAATTGGGTCTAAATATCATGCCGATTTTGATTCACAAACAACCATTCACATGTTTGGATAGTCTAATTCCATTTATTGCACTGATTAACAGCGACGTACCTGACAACTAAATGCCAAATTGCTTTTTCATGAACACTTCAAACTCCTTATCAGAATTATTACTTCTAACTTCTAATATTGACTTTGCATCATCTCCTACAATATTTCTAAATTCAGGATTATCAGATTTGATGGCATTGAGAATAACTTGCGCTACATCTTCGGGCGGTATAGCATTTTGATACACTTTTTCAAACGACTCTAACAGTCTCTGAATTCTTTGCCTATAAACAGAACCTTCAGTATTACCAGTTAACTTGATATTTTTCCAAAAATCAGACTTCACGGCTCCCGGCTCTATCAAAACTATTTTTACTCCAAAAGGTTCGATTTCATAACGTAATGATTCAGAAAGGCCTTCTACTGCAAACTTTGACGCATGATAATAAGAATCAAAAGGTATTGCAACTCTACCACCCATTGAAGTAATGTTGACTATTGTTCCTCCGTGTTGTTTTCTCATTATTGGTAAAACTGCTTTAATGACTCTCACCGTGCCAAAGAAGTTTGTTTCCAGCTGTGCTCTCCCATCTTGCGTACTTGATTCCTCAAAAGCTCCTGCCAATGAATATCATGCGTTATTTGTAGAACTGTTAATGGTAAATCTTCCTCAGTTGATTTCGAAGTGATGCCAGAAGATTTATCCAAATTTCTCATAGTAGCATAGGTGCGATACCCATTCTTTGCTAATATCAATGATGTTTCTAGGCCAATCCCAGTAGAACTACCTGTCACAACAGCAACTGGCATTTGCTTCTCTTGGTAGCTCATTTTTCAATAATGATTACACACTGACTTTACTTAAAGATATATCAACATGCTGTCTTTAGGCATTAATTGCAATTAAATGAGTGCGGCCTGCTGAAGCATATACACATAAACTATAATTTCATCCGTCGCATGGTAATTCGAATTGCCGGGGTCGATAGGCTGATAGAGATGGAGTTATCCTGATTCTTTCTCGAATATTTGGGCGAAAATAGTGCTAATTCGCTAATACAAATTGCAGGAAGGCATCTTCTGTTGTTCCATTTTTACTAATGATGGGTCTATTAATTGTGTCAAATTTGAATCACTACTCCCTATGTCACAATTAGGTGGCAGTACGGTGAGTTGTTTATGTCATACTAGTTTTGTTTCCAATCTTAATGGGATTGGTTACATTCAAACTTTGAGAATTTGCCAATTCGATCTGTCCTCTTATCTCGCCTGTTGGATGTTTTTCAGTATCCACGCTTACATATGTATCTCCACTTTTCATTGATGCTACAAGATCTAAAATAGATTTACCTTGCATTGGACCGATCAGATCGGAGGCGTTGAAGCTTCCAGTTATAATCATATCAACTTTAGTCATCTGTTCTTTTGCCTGTTTCATAAGGTCGACTATTACCTCTCCATTCTTACCCATCTTCCCCACGTGGATCCCGATTCCATTGGGATGAACAATCCCACTAATGTTTAATTTGTAATTCATGGTTGAACCGTTGGGGTGTTTGAATGTTGCATGACCTATTGCATTTGTACTCACTGGTGGAACCACCTGATCTCCTGACAGCGACGCAATTTTCTTTGCAAATGCAACACCTGAGATCGAAATTACTCCTACTGTTGCTATTGAACTTAATACCAATAGTAACATGAAATATGAGGTCTTATATGATTTCAATAGCTGCACCTAAGATTATTTCAATATAAGTATTACTTATAATAGTTAAGTCGTATGCTCCGTCAATTAAGACAAATTCAAATTTTTCGGCTTTGAATCACATCTTTCTGTAGAAGAACAATCAAGATTGATGACTAATAATCCAGAATTTTGTGGCAAATGTGGTATGAAATAACAAATATGCATATCTTCTATGAGTCTATGGGAGATGTAATTCATATCATTCATATCATTACCATAAGAAATAATGATTAAAAAAAGAGTCTGTAATATAATTGCATCCTTACAGCATGCAGACTCGATTAGTACTTATTGGCTAATGCTTCGCGCTAGGGGTATTTAGAGCTGGCTAATGCTCTCATTCGTTATCCGAGTCGTGATTGTCGTTGTTACCATCCCCATGATCGCAGTTGTTGTTATTATCCCCATGGTCTCCGTCATTGTCTCCTGAGTCAGCATACAGAACGCCACTATTGAAGACTGGAATTGTTACTAAAAGAAAGGCAATTGCAGTACTCCTACGCCAAGCATTTTTGTTGTTTTTGATGACATCGTAAGTGTTGATAATGCATCCTTATAATCCATTGATTAACCAAGTAAGTTTACACAGTTAGGCTACAAATAAAACTAAGACAATTGATAAGTCATGACACTGCCTAGCTATATGGTAAAGTAGAAGTGATTTTTTTGAGTGTTGAGATAGTTGCATCGATTGGACCATTGCTTCCTAAAACAAGCAAAGTCTGATTTGCCCCTCCTCCTGCAGTCTGTCTAAGGTCTTTGAATGAATACTGATCCAGGATATTTAGACTATTTTCATTGAATATTTTAGCATGTTTATTGATATCCTTTGTTGGTATCATAATAGCCGACAGAGTATCAAAATTGGATTTCAGTGAATTCTTGCTGATGTCAATACTAGAGTTAGGCTCAGGACCAGTCACGGTTACACTCCCCTTCATGACAAAATTTGGATCATCCTTATTTGCTTTGGTTTCAAAGTAAGTAAACTTACCACTTTGGTTAAAAGGGAGTGCCTTACTTGCAGAATTAAATTTTAAGATAGAATTAAAGATTTCATTCGAGTTTTCATCCTCCAGTATTACTTTGCGCATATGCCCCACATCTCCGGAAAACCAGACAATTTCAGTACCAGGATGGACAACTAAGTTCTGCGGTACATATGGTTGATTAATCAATCTCTGATCCTTTGGCAAGTCTGGAGATTCATGTGCCTCATTTGGAATTAAAATTAGAAAGTTCTTTACATTCTTTGGTACAACCAGCTCTTTATTATTAAAAATATTTGAAGCCAAATTTGAATCCGGAGTCTGACTAAAAGAATAACTAAATGTCGATGCTGTTAATAATATCATCATTGTGGCAAACATGACCGAATATATATATTTCATAATTTTCATGGCACTGGCTAGAAAATAAGTTAACTGGTACAAGTATATAAGTCGATGATTTTGGTTTAGCGGTGAACCGAATATATTGATTGAAATTTCCATAGATCAAGTTACTCTGGCTTATCTACTGTGAATGTCGATTATGTGTTTATGATAGTGATGGTACTGCATTTGCAGACCACAAAATTTACAGCTTATCTTTCCATACTGATTTTTATAGCACTCTTTACAATATCTCTCTTCAAAATGATTGCTGTTTGGTAGTAGTTTTTTTTCCTGTCCACAGGAACTGCATATACCTATTTCAAACTCCATGTAATATTTCACCCTTAATAATTTAGATTGAGAGGGCTTTTCTCATACATCCTTTCGAGAGCGAGATTCATGTCGTAGGGAGAGACCAAGATCAATATCTCACAACATCATAATAGTCTTAAAAACTTATGATACAACTGTCTAAATGTTACGAGAACGCATATCAAATAAAATATGCGCCCGGAGTTGATTTATGGACCTACATATTTTATACAAATGATGCAGATGAACCAGCATTTTAATCGCTAGTTAATTTTTAGGCATAAATTATTGTTATCTAAAATTATGTCTAGGTATTCCAAAAATTTCTTAATATAGTAACGAATTGCATGCACTATTCTTGAACAATTTTATTTTTCACATAATATTTCAAAATAGTTCGTTTTCAAAATTGCAAATTTGCTTAGATACTTGTATCAAATTACTTAATTAATTAAAATAGTATAGAATTAAGGAATTAAAGTAGTGAAAAAAACGAAACTTGTCATACAATCGTTAATAGCCTTTGTATTAGTAATGGCGATAATAAGCAGTTTAAGTTCCTTCTCATCAGTAAATGCTGACAAAGATAAAGACTTATGTTATGATGAAGTTGGTGATGGTCATCTTTGTTTCGAAAAAGAATCAAGATGCGAGAAAGTTCAAAAACATGATGAAATAGCAGAAAGTCCGTGCTATAATCAAGATAAGAATTGAAATTGCTACTGTAGATTGTGATTAACCTGTTGATTAGACTTTTTTGTCACTGCCATGAAGAACAATACCAGAATTGCTAGTGAGGTAGATGGAATAATTATATCTGTAATGGGGTTATCAAACGAAAATATCAGTTCCAGGCTTTCATATATCAAAAAACCACAAAACAGGGAGAATGCCCCAATGGCATATTTCAATTTCTTCATATCACTTTTTGTATATGCAGAAATCGATAATGAAACCAAAATAAGGGAAAATGCAGCACCTGCCGCATAAAGAAGGATCTCCACTAGTTCATCTATTGGAATTTGTTGAATTAGCAAAAATGTAACCTCCATGTTTTACCTATCCTCCATATATGGCGAAAGAAGGTCATCTCAAGAATACACCGCTTATGCATAATTGGTTTTCAAATACCAAAACAATTATCGATCCAAGCATACAACTCATCATCTCTTTGTCTTTGAAATGGTGATATGATCCCGAGCCATGCCTGTGTTTTCATAAAATGTAAGCGATAATTTTGATCCATTATCTGTCACATCCCCATTTAAAAAACCATGTAGCAGAAGTTGTTTTACTACGTAAGGTGCCTGGCCTGTGAAATTATAAAACTCTGCTCCGCCAGTGCCTACTGTAATAAATATTTGTCCGTTTTCAATATTATTATATGATTCAGTATTTTTATCCGTTATTATCGGAGTGTACTGTTTGGTAAAATTGTATGAGAGAGGATATGTACGTTGATAATTGTGATTATGAGCCTGGAGTATAAGGTCTACATGGTATTTATCAAATAGTGGATGGTATAAATACTGCAGTTCATCCAAACCAGGATGAGTAGAATTTGAAGAATAAAATGGCCTAAATGAATAAACAATTATCCAATTAATGTTCTTGTTTTTACCTGCTTCCATAAGGTCTCTTTTTATAAATTGATACTGATCTGAGGTATCATTATATGGGATTAGTGTATTTTTTGGTGTTGCCATTGCTATGAAATGAACATTTTTGTAATCAAACGAATAGTAGGGTTTGGTAAGATTAAAATGTTTCAGATATTGGTTATAAGTAATATTACCATGGGAAACGTCATGTTCTCCAAAAGAAATCTTAAAATTGCTAATGTTCTCTAGCGGGGAGATCATATTAAACCAACAATCTGGTTTCTTTTTATATGCAAGATCCCCTAACGCTAATACTACTTCTGGTTTCTTACTCACCATAGCCTCTATAGTTTTTTTCGCCTCATCACCGCAGCCAAAATCTCCAGCAACGGCAAAATTAAACTCATTTAACTTTGAACCAACATCGCTGTTGTCGTACGCATATACATAGCCTAGCAGGCCACATGATGAAAATGAAAACAGGATGATGAAGCACAAAACTACACTGCGGGAAACCGAAAAGTCTTTTGGTAAAGGACTTAGCGTAGTGAGAATCTTAATTATTGATTGATACCAACTCAAAGGACTAGCGTTAACCAGTATTAACACTACCTATATTCAGTAAAAGTAACGGTACTTCTAACTTAATTGGGATAAACCTGAAATACCATTTCATTCAAGGGCAACAGTATGTATATTTGTCAGAATATATACAATGTGATACAAGCATCTAATTAATCCACTCTTGGACCCATCTCTAGACCAGACACTTAGTCGAATGTACCAGATCATTTATCTAAATTGATTCCAAGAAGTTAATAATCATTAATGCAAAGGACAGTACTTGTGATTTTTATTTTTACCAGCCTGACAATCTTTTTAGCCACTATAATCACTAATAGCAGCACAGGTTCAGAATCACCTCAAAAAAAGAATGAAAACACACAGATAGACTACTCGTTCATTAGGAAGTGGGGATCTAATGGTACAGGAGATGGGCAATTCGTAAGGCCACATGATATTGCTTTTGATTCGAAAGGATATGTCTATGTCAGTGATAGGGAATTGGACAACATACAGAAGTTTACTCACAATGGTAAGTTTGTTAAAAATTGGGGATCTAAAGGCACAGGTGATGGACAATTTAACGTTCCATATAGCATAGGCATTGATTCAAAAGATAAAATATACGTTGTAGATAGAGAGAATCATCGTATACAAAAATTTGATGCAAATGGTACATTTATAGCGAAAGGCGGTAACGGCAGAGGTAATTTGGACAATCAGATGAATAGGCCAGAAGACATAGTATTTTCCCCTTTCGGGATATTTGTTACGGATACAGGCAATGACAGAATATTAAAATTTAATAGCAGTTTTATATTAGTCGATAAATGGGGTTCTAAAGGCACAGGGGATGGGCAGTTTATTCATCCACATGCAATAGATGTTGATTCTAAGGGAAAAGTCTATGTAGGCGAATTGAATAAGCCTGGTGTGCAAGTGTTTGGTAATAATGGAACCTTCTTGAAGAGGTGGGGTTCAAATGGAACAGGTGACGGGCAATTATCACTCCCGCAAGAACACATAGCAATCGATTCTCAAGATCGAATCTATATAGTTGATGGAGCCTCAAATCCAAGAGTACAAATTTTTGATACCAATGGACATTTTCTCGACAAAATTGGTTCTCCTTGCAAGATGTCCACTCGAGAAGGCTGTATAGACCCTGACGGACACGGACCATTAAAAAAAGGTGATGGTCAATTCTCAAAGCCTGAACATGTCTCCATTGACTCTCAAGGCAATGTCTATGTAGTGGATAGAGGTAATGCAAGGATTCAGGTATTTGCTCCTATAAACAAGGAGGGAAATACATAGCTTTGGATACAGAATAAAGTTACGATGCTAGATATCTGACATCAGTAGACTATCTCCTCTACAATTCGACTAGTGTAAAATTCTACACTGGTCCCACCGAACTTGTACTAAATTGTTTAATCTACTGGATTCATAGTGTAAATAAAACCCATTCGACCAACCCCATGTTAATCTTTACATTTTATTTAGTCCCAATTCCAAAGATTATACTGGAGTTAAACAAATTACTAGCTGAAAATTTTGACGGTGTTAATAGTGCGTATAATATGTTCAAATATTCAGTAAGAAGTGAATTGACAAGAAAATATTATGAACGAAGGATAAGAAGGTTTTTTGATTCCAAAGTATTTTTATCTGGTCTCTTTTTGTCTATTATCTACTAGGATAACTAAAGCGGGATTCTATCCTGTCATGCTGTTAGC
>Ga0193700_1000224_pt1 | contig 8099 bp, 8 predicted proteins | sample U3s1metaG_FD_143057 | JGI IMG/M metagenome (GOLD analysis project Ga0193700, IMG submission 143057) | Soil microbial communities from a riparian zone of the East river system, Colorado, United States - U3s1 | ecosystem: Environmental > Terrestrial > Soil > Riparian zone | place: USA: East River... | reverse complement strand
TTTAATGTTGAAATCTTATCTGGATGATATCCTGACGAGGCATAGACTCCAAATCTTACTTCTGTGGAGGTCACCTTGAATGAACCGTCTCTGTTTTTTATTAACTTAATAGACTCTATATGAAAATGCGGGTCGCTGTTTGGATTGTTTCTATTCATACTCCACTCTTCCCTATGCCATTTCTTTTTACTCAACTCTCGCCCGTGATGTGTCTTAGGTATCTGTTAATCCAGATAACCTTCTAGTTGTTGTTAAATTAGTCTCAACATAATTACTATCATTATTTGAATCATTTACGTAAAGATATTTGCCGCTCTGATTATACCGCAGATCAGACATAGTCAATACCTTGAATCCATTATCGTAAAGATACTTCATCTCGGCAGCAAATAAGCTGACGTCAGTGCTGTCAGGTAGTCTGTTGTTATCTATGTCATGATACCCTATTATAGGGATTGATCTCATAATTCCATCAGGTTGGTTGTTGAATTCTGTCTGTGAATTAACAAGTTCAACAAATTTCTGGAAAATCATGGTATCGTTATGTGATAATGCATTGTCCATTCCATTATGAGTTATTTCCTTAATGTCATATCTGTTAGTATGTGTTAATGTGCCATTACCATAGAAAGTTCTACAATCAGCCTGAATCGTTCCTCTCTTCCCACCATCACAATGCAGATGCATTAATCCAGTAGTGAAACCCCCTATAGAAAGATAATAGTACTTTGCAATTGTGGTTACATCAGTGGCATTATTCCATCCTGCACTGTGAGGCGGTGAAAAAACTGTAGCATTAACACCATGATCTGCCAAACATTGCTTTGACTGACCTACTTCATAATTTAGTTCGGTGTATGATAGTTTATTTAGGCGTTTATGATTCATGCTATGAGATTCTATATCATGACCTTCTTTATGTAATTCCCCTATATCTCGCCATGTCATCCTAGGTTGTTGTATATCTTCTTTACCAGCCCAATTACAGACTATAAAAAAAGTCACCTTGAATCCATATTTATCTAAGATTGGTTTAGCGTTTACAACTTGGCTTTTATCATCATCATAAAAATTTAAAATAATTTCTTTCTTGGTATTATTGTTTGGAGACAGTGGTGACGCTGAGGGCGACGGTGATTGACCCAGACCAAGAGTATACCTTATCTGTCCATAAGCTTGAATTGACGAAGATAGAGTCATAGAAGCTGTGAATGCGAGAATGACAATTATGGCTAATACGACTCCTCTTTTTCTAGTTATCAATAGAGATTGTCTAGGATGACTATCTACATCTAAGGTATTTTACTTTGGATTAACAATGTGAACTGACAATGTTAATTTAACTACTATGCCTACTTGTACTAAGAAGGTACTTGCTTTGTACATCTGAGCCTAGGCTTAGCTTATCTTAGAATATAAAAAAATAAGATCCTCAGCTAACATAGTTAATTCATGTCTATATATAACCTCATCAAAGTATAACACTCATAATCCAGATGGGCTACGAAAATGTTATTCTAATTGTCATATTTATTGGGATAATACTATTTGGATCAAAAAGAATTCCGGAGCTTGCTAGATCACTTGGTAGGGCACGACACGAATATGATAAAGCGATGTATGAAAGCATAAGAGAGCGATCCGAGAATCTGAAAACCAGCGATGAAGAAATAGAATCTAATATTAACGAAAGACGATCTAGACTCATGCAGGCAGCATCTAAAGTTGGTATTTCAAATATTGATTCACTTTCCGATGAAGAACTTGGTAATATGATTATTAATTCGATAAAAAATACAAAGGATCACCAGCAATAAGCACGAAGGAAGGTTTACGGTCTTTCGCTTATCCTATACAATATAAGTTACTGTGTGTCTAAAAAATGTCATTGGAAAAGAATCAAACCAACATGCCTCGAGTTCAGCTCGTAATATGTCCTTTATATTAAGACAGATGGCGTAATACTTATCCACAAATGTTACTTTTCTGACCTTCTCATTGCAAGTAAAAGTTCTTGCTATAATTACAGCTGGATATATCAGAATTAGCAACATTCATTTTATGTTCCATCACCACTATCATAATCATACGGTAATATCACCCTCTTGTCTTTAGAGAATCGGTATTGATCGGCATCTCTTTTATTCTCCCGTTGTATTTACATGAAGATCCTACATCTTTCTCTCCAATTATTATCAATACACTTTTAATATATAATTAATAAACTTGAGTTAACAACGTTAATCATTATATAAATAAATGACACATTATAGTACCTGCAGCTTCATGAAAGAAGAAGATGACAACTATACTACTATTGCTCAAAATAATAGTACCGGTGGTGGTAACAATGACAAGGATGAGGCTGATAGTTTCACCGTATCTCGTAATAATGTCTTAAGTACAATTGAAAGTTTTATAGAACAAATACTTAGAATAAGAAAAACTCTCTTGGGCGTTTCTATATCTGCTTTAGTATTAGCACCCCTTGCGATAGGACTCTCAATATTCTTACTAAGACACCCTTCATTCTTTACCATCCTAGATCAAGAAGATGAATTCGGACTCGTTCTTAGCATATTATTAGGTGCAGTTATCGTAATCTCCTCAATATGGCTAGTTGCAGGTATACTGCAGTATCGCATCGTAGATTCATGGAAGAAGAAGAGATACAATGATTATTTGAAGGAAAAACAAGAAGTTGATAAAAAGATTGCATCACAATACGGATTAGATATGGATTAGATATGGATTAGAGTTTTCGTATAAGTAGACAGTAAGACTACTACTATTGTGTAAACTATTCCTATACTAGTACTACCCTTTTACGTCTCTAGATCTCGTCTAGACCTACACTCCTCCTCCATTACTGGTGGCAACAGCGCTCTCCTTTCTTCGTGGAAACATTGTCTCATAAGGCTCTAAAATCGTTCTACAGAATTCTACACCTTTCGGTGATGGCCTGTAAACTGTAATTGTTCGCTTTCCAAATAATACTTCATTTCTGCTAATCAATTCATTTAATTCCAAGTCATCAAGAATACTCTTGTGTTTTTTCAAATTCAATCCACAGAAACTTATCAATGCTGTCTGGTTGAGCTCTCCATGTTCTACGAGTTTTAGGATTATATCTTTAATGATGTAGATCCTGTCCCTGTATGAATACTGCGAACCAGACAATAATTAATGACTATTTCATTGTATATATATTATAATATATTCTATGGAATGAACGAATCTTGTAATTATTGCTATAACAGTCATTAACCGTGATTAGTCTTCTAAAATGAGAATAGCACATCATATCTTCATATCCTGATATTTATTATATGTTTTGTCTTTCTACGTTAAATTATTCATTGTATATATAAATATGAGCCAAACGATAGCTCAAATTAGAAAAAAGTAATAAATTATGTCTATTAGTGTTCTTGCGGCGCTCTAGTCTCACCACGAATCTGATAGACTACTACCCCCAATAGTGTGAATGCCCCAACTATAGCTGCTATAAAGGCTACCAGGAATACACTAGTTGCAATACGGGCTAATTCAACACTTACGCTAGCTGTGAAAATCGCAAATACCAGAACAACGAAACCAATCAAAGCAAATAGACTCAGTAATATCGTCCTGATATTATTAGAAATTCTAGCGGATTCAGATAAGTAGCTATTACCATCCTTTTCTGGCTCGCCGATTGTTGTTGAAGTTATTTTCCCTACGATTTTATCTTTGATATTCGTTAGACCTGAGGAGTCAGATTTATTATTACTGTCTATTGACTCTTTGGTATTATTTTTCTCCTTCTCTGGGTCGCTCATATTACATAAGACCATACGTACGCCCTATTATGTATAACGCCAAAGTTCATCACAGATTCTACATAAGCAGCAGTATAAGTAGCGTTACTTGATTGCTTGTTCTGGGATGAGACCTTGAGTCAATAACCACTCCACTTTTATCGCAATTCTACGTATATACGCCAACTAAATACTTATTATATTACTACCATCGCCGTGTATCTCCTTCAAGAAGTCCAGAGCCGACATGAATTCTATCTATATGCTTTGATAAATCATCCTTGTTTTCAAATTTGGATTCACAATAAGGGCAAACGATTGACACTTTTCTCGTAGCAGCAACAGAACTTGATGGTACTTCAATATTTGCTAGCTCTATACTTTGATCCGTTGAATTTCCGACTATTGACATCAACGTTATAACCCCAACTACTGCTGTTGTTCTACTTTTTTTATCACTAATAGTAGTTGTTGCGGTTGCAGTTGTCGAAGTACTAGTCTTTGCATTTGCATCTGTTTTTGCTATGACTACTAACCTCCTTATTCCTTTACTTCTCATGAGAGATACTGCATCCTTTACAGATGCATCTTCGTTAATTGTAAGAATAGGCGAGCTCATTATTTCTTTTAAAGTAGTTTTGAATGGCTCTTTATTTTCTGCAACAACCTTATACAGGATGTCCCTTTCAGTAACTATTCCTGTTGGCTCCGCTCGACCCTCTGCTACTTTTTTAGAACTTGCAAGAACTGATGAGATTCCTTTTTCTTTCATAATTCTTGTTGCTTCTGAAACATTAGTGTCTTCATCTAATAGGGTATAATTTGTTTCAAGAAACTCTCGTACCTGTTCAGACATGGGTAATTCATACATGAACGATCGATAGCCTGATAACCCATAAAGATGTATATAATATCAGCTTATACTTATAGACATGTAATACATATGCGTAATGAGTACAGTTGTAGCAATAAATCCATGGTCTTAACCAAAAAAATCCATTTATTACATTTATTAGTAGGGCCTTATAGGGATCATTCTCATAGACTGGAAATCGATTGCAAATCAATAAATTAATGTGAATCAGAGTTCAAAACATGAATTATAGACAAACGTTCCAAACCTTCGGAATTTTAATAGCAGTAGCTGTAATAGCCACTGCAGCGGCAGCAACAACAATAGTATCTTCAGGTGCTAGTAGCATTAACTATGCTCAGGCCCAAACAGGAGTCAAGGTGTCAATCGTACCAGGCTCTTCTACATTAGGTGACAAAGCATTCTCTCCTAACCCAGTCAATGTAAAAGTCGGAGATACTGTTACGTGGACTAATGATGATACACAATTTCACACTGTGACATCAGGCAGTCCAGGCGCCACAGGAGAGCTTGGAAAAGTATTTGATTCGAAATTATCAGGACCTACTGCATTGACAACACAAAAGGGAAAACCTTCTCTCACAAATTCACAGAAAAAGGAGATATCCCTTATTTCTGCCAATTGCATCCTACGATGTTAGGAAAAGTAGTAGTATCATAAAATAAGTATTTCCTACACTTTTTTTGTAATCACCTATCGAGACCTATTCCATGATGTCCTAGGTGGTGTAGGACGAAGACAACAAGAAGATGTATTATGCTAGATCGATCTTTAAAAAATGAGATAATTATGAGTAACTAATGAGAAAAAGAACATTATATGCATGTATAGTCAAGTACAAAGCAGAGATGTAACTTTCATTTAAATACTCAATATCATAACTGTAACAAAAAGGTGAAGTTTAATAATGCTAGAAGATAGTAATGATAAAAACATTGATTTAGGAAAGAGAATTGATGCTTTAGAAAAAATCCCCCTTAAAGCAAGCATAATATTAGCAATAAGTCTGGCTAGTTTCTTCACATATTATGATATATCAAACTACGCCTACATAGCACCTGTATTAAAAGCAAATTGGAATGTTGGAGATGCAGAAATTGCTTATGGTGCATCTATGACAATATTAGGATATGTAATTGGTGCCTTTGGTATTACCGTAGTTGCAGACTGGTATGGAAGAAAACCTGCTTTCATATTCTCAATTTTAATGTTGTGTATTGGGTCTATTCTAGTATCCTTGGCTGCGGACATGGTACAGATGTATATATTCAGACTGCTAACTGGGATTGGTATTGGAGCTGAAATAGCAATTGTGGGTGCATACATTGGAGAGATATCGCCAAAGTCAAAACGAGGTAAATATACATCTATCATAATTATACTGGGTTGGATAGGCATAACATCCACTGGTCCTATCTCCTTACTATTGATTGGGCATAAATTTCCTCTCATGAATATTGACGGCTGGAGAATAATAATGGGAATACCAGGAGTCATTGCGCTTATTTCATTACTTTTCAGTGTTCGCATGCCAGAATCTCCTCGCTGGCTTTTATCGAAAGGAAAATTTAAGGAGACCAACCTAGTACTAGTATCATTAGGTATTAGATCTCTAGAGAAAGAAGGAGAAGGAAAAGAAGAAGGTATGGAAAAAACCTCTTTCAACAAAGAAAAATTTAGCTTATTATTGCGACTGTTCAAAAATAAACAATTATTATTCCGAATATTGTTTCTTACAGCCATTTGGTTTCTTGTACTAATTCCAATCTACGCATCGTTGCTACTTGTAGTCGCTTACACTAATCATGGTTATTCAATATCCCAATCAATATCGATAAATGTTATTGGAAGTATTGGTTTTGTGGCTGGTGGCGTTGTATCAATTATACTAGCTGATAAAATTGAGAGAAAACACCAGGTTGCAGTAGCTAGCAGCATAATGGGTATTGCATTTATTTTACGTGGATTGTTAATTAATGATTATATTGGCTTAGTTGTTGCAAGTTTCATAGCCTTTGGGTCAAATGCGTGGCTTATCAGTAGTTTATTAGTCTACACTTCTGAAAATTTCCCAACTAAAATAAGGTCATCAAGTTCTGGAATAGTTGAAGGAACCAGTAGAGCGTTTGCTACAGTAGGACCTATACTTTTTATTTTGCTTGAACCGTTTGGCTTTTTAAATACGATGGTAGCAATAGCAGCTTTCTCTTTGATCGCAGCATTTCTCATTGCGTCACATGGACGCCATACTCTTGATAGATCTTTAGAGGAATTAAATAAAGAATAAAATATTAATATAAAGAAATGAAAGGGAGTTCTCAATTAATGCATGACTAGAACTGATAGAGGACAATAACAATAATTAGGCTCAAAGTTATCAGACCTAACTAGAGATATTTAGTAGTAAAGAATTACAATTCCTTTCTCACGCATATTGTCTAAATAAATTATACCTGTAGTTATTTCTCATTTTTATAGCTTAGTGAAAATAGCACATTATGTATCTTAACGTAATTAAGTCAATAAACTTATAGATATCAGAGTTATGAAGAACAATACTTTAGCAATCGTAGCAATTGCAGCAACAGTAGCAGTATTGCTAATTGCCACAACAGCAACATCATTACTGACCAACGAGGCATTTGCGAAGAAATCGAGTTTTCACGAGACTGCATCCCAGGCTTGTGTTAACGAAGAAGCTAGATGCCAAAACCTCCTTGCACAACTACAAGGACATGACCAAGCAGCAAACGTAATCGGCAATCAGCCATAGACAATCCAAAAGACGATAGAACAGATAAAAACCATAATAATGTGGAGGTTTAAGCGACTCCCATTCAAATTTTTTTGGTGTCTAAAATTGTTAGCAAACTTCAAAATAACTTTATAATGTTATGCCATCATATAATTATCCGACCTAACGACATCTTATTGAATAGAAAATAGCCTCACAGAATCAGTAAGAATAGTCGATGCAAGTTAACTTTGTTAGTTAAGGTTTATCTTGGCTTGTGGTCTCTGTAAGACAGAGCAATAAACGAATTATGAAAACTTCAATTGCATGTCCTGTATGTAGAAATGGGAGGAGAATAGTAACGGACTCTGAATCTTGTGAGATTATTTGTAGTAATTGTGGAATCGTAATTTCAGACAATGCGCTAGATATAGCCCGGTCAGAATGGTATGCTACCGGTGATGAAGAAATAAACGATAAACTCAGAGCAGGAATTCATACTTCTCTAGCCAGATTTGATATGGGATTATCCACGATTATTGGTAGAACAGACAGAGATGCCAGTGGCAATATACTTGATGCTGCAATGCGTTCAAGAATGCAAAGGTTAAGGACATGGGATATAAGATCACAGGCTCAAAGCTCTGCTGCTAAGAATCGCAAACAAGCCTTTACACAACTTAGTATACT
>Ga0193700_1000223_pt1 | contig 8194 bp, 20 predicted proteins | sample U3s1metaG_FD_143057 | JGI IMG/M metagenome (GOLD analysis project Ga0193700, IMG submission 143057) | Soil microbial communities from a riparian zone of the East river system, Colorado, United States - U3s1 | ecosystem: Environmental > Terrestrial > Soil > Riparian zone | place: USA: East River... | reverse complement strand
AATTCAAATGTTGAAAGGAGATTGACATGGACTCACAAGAAGAAATAGAAACAATCTTTAAAGTTGAGCCACCTTTAATATCACTTGAGGAAAAGAATCAGTTTGGATTCTTAGGAGTATTGCTAAGGAATAAGGTTTTAGACAAAGTACAGTGCCACTTGTGCGGGGAATGGTTTGATAGTTTGTCGGCTCACATAGTCAACGGTCATAAGATGAAAACGGAGGAGTATAGAAGGCAGTTTCAGTTGCCCCTTCATTATCCGCTGTGCAGTAAGACTTACTCTGAAAGATCTAGAAAGACGTATCTAGATGGAGTAGCCAAAAGGAATAAGTTAACAAAGAATGGCATGACTAAAAGTCAGCGGAAGAAAGCTATTAAGAAATTAGTAGCGAAGGCTACTTCAAGTAATGGATTTAAGAATCACTTCTACTCGTATAATAATCTGTCTTGGAAGAATAGGCATGGCACATGCGATGAACAGTTAATGAAAAGGTTTCTTGTCATCGCTGATAACGTAGGTCACGAACCAACAAAAACTGAGATAGAAGGTTATGACGGTGGCTTGTACTCTCTCATAATAAGGAGACACGGGAGTTTAAATAACTTCAGAAAAATAAGCGGATACAAAGTGAATAAGAATCCAGATGAAGTTAAAGACATACAGATTATTGGAAGCCTTAGAAAGTTTTGCAAAGTTCACAAGAAATTGCCAAAGCAAATAGACTTCTATAAAGGCACACCTAACGCTAGAACTATATTAAGAAGATTTAAGTCTTGGACTAGAGCACTCAATCACGCAGGACTTTTAGATTAAACAAAGGGGGATAAGATGAAAGTTAAATCTGTTAAATCTGTAAATAAAAAAGAGAAACAAGTTACAAAGATAGCGACCGACATTATGGCAAAGGCGTTATCACAAAAGATAACCAAGGAACAATTTGAATCGGCTCAACAAGTTATTGCCGAAGAATTAGCGTACCATTGGTTACAGAAAAAGGGGTATAAAACCCTACTCAAAAACTACGAGAGTCCTCTTGGCGAAGTGTCATTGATCGCAAAAGATGACGGAGTATTAGTATTTATTTGGGTAAATAAGTATGTCAATGAGAAAGTAGCAACGTACTACTTGAAACGGTACGGAATTAATAAGATGCCTACTAGATTTGAAATAGTAAGTGTCAGTCTAGTCAAAGATTCTGAACCTGTCATCTCAATTAAGTATTCGCAATACTTATTCGACAGGGTGTCTTAACATGATACACATAAAAGTCCTAACCTATATCACATGCTTCTGTGTGATGATGCTTACGATGGCGTGTATCTACGACATGGGTGTAAGACAGGGACAGATCTCATCACTATCAACAGCGTATCAAGTCTGTAAAAAGGTAGCCCCGTGGGATGGCGGTAATGGGTGTAAATAAGGAGAGCCTTTAAGATAATCCTTATGACGTAAACAAATAATAAATCCTCTGTATCCCTTCGGTTTCAAACATAGCACAGGTATCTTGTCCGGATTATAGGCGAGTGCCTGTGCTATTCCTTTCCGTAAAAACTCATCACGACTTTCACATACAATCTCAAACTTGTTTATTAATTGCCAAGACCACAAGGCTGAAGGAATCAGATCGTACTCACCGTTCGATGTTGGATGTTTAACCGCGATCCACTTCGGACACTGCAAACCATACTTAACTTCAATCGCAAAGTAAGGATGATACACATCTTCAATCGAATCTGAATAACTAGTCCTGACTTGCCTCACTCCCCCTAACAGATTCGCCACCGCTTTCTCCGCTTCCTTCCACGCCTTGCTCATTACTTGCTCCGAATATACTATCGTTGAATGTACCGGCATACGCCTCAGGTTCTTTATTTATTAATTCTTTAAGCTCACCCATACAAAAATCAATCGTCTCTTTAGTCCCTAGCCTATCCATAAAACCCAAGAGCTTAGCGGTAGACGTATCCGAAAATATACCACCCTTCCACATAGTCCATACCATCAGCTTAAATGATTCCATTAACGTAAGCGCACGAGTACCTACTTTTATTTCTTCTGTCATGCAACACCCCCAATTTGTTGTTTCAAATAAAACTCATAAGCTTGAGCCATAGCCGGTGCAACATCAAACTGATGTAAGCGATTGGTATGACAATTACGGCACAGAAAAGTACAATTAAAAATACTATGAATGAAATAAGGGAAAGACTTATTATTCCCAATAGTATTAGGAACTCTGTGATGATAGTCCTGTCCTTTATTTGTACAGTCGATTGCCCAACAATATCCGTTGGATGCAAACGCCGCCAAGCGCCTAACGTCTTCACTAAAAGTCTTCAACCCTTATACACCACAGCACAAAATCCAAACCCTGACTGCCAAAGCTCGACGCTAGATCCTGCTTTCCGCAAGAGCCCTAAACCGATAGATATTGCTTTACAATGTTCCGCTGATAATTTTTTACCAATCTGCCAGTCTTAGCAATGGATATTTTTCTGCGTCGTTCTTCAGAATAAACTTTACCAGTTAACAAAATAGACATATTTTTTCTATACTCGGCAGTTCTAACAAAGACACCTCTAGGCATCTATCTGCTCCTTAATCCAAGAGTCAAGTCTAGATTTAAAGAAGCGATAATCTCCCCCTATTTTTACATATGGAGGAACTGACTTTTTTTGTCGCATCAGTTTATAAAGTGTCATTTTGTGAAGCCGTAGAAAGTATGCAGTTTCAGAAAGAGTCAAAAAGCCACACGCCTCATCACCCATTGAAATCCCCATCGTCATAGTATCTCCAAGAGCAATTCTTCTCTCTCTCGCCGGCCTTAAAACCTAGATGCCAAGCTACTTGCCATAAGGCTACACTCCAGAGGATAAGGGCTAACAAGATTCCAGATACAATTTTTAGAGTATCCATAGCTGTACAAGTAATGCTAAACCACCGGTCAAACAAATCCAAAGGATAATAGTATGAGCCAGTTTATTGATACCTAACATTTTTCTAGCTTCAATCTCCTCGTAAAAAGCTATGTACGCGCCTGACATTAAGAAAAAGATTGCTAAGATCATAAACACCTTCAACAGGAAACTAATCACGGCTTGCATTTATACACTCCTTTGGATAGAGGGCCAGTATGGGAGTTAGCCGTCCCACTCGATTTGAGCCGTGAAACTCTGTCGTTCCTGCGCCACTTGCTGTCAGGCAGGCGCATGGCCTACAAGTCTCTGACTCTTATTCCACCTGACAATGGACTGGCCCCTTCTTCCCCATTGGCGCAGAACGCTACGGACGCTTGGAGAGTGCCGTGTTAGCGCGTTACGCCAAACTTTAATCTGCATCATTCTCCAAAGTCTCAAAACACCAACAACATTTTAGAATTGTTGAGTGCCGTTGTGGAAGTATCCAATGTGCAATCCTCCCAAGTAACTCCATAAACTTATTGCCAATTCCTATGTCGGCCCATATACCATGCTTAGCACAACAGTCCCAATAGGACTTTCCTTTTTTCTCTAAGTGCCAACAATGTTCTCGGCCTTTCTTACATTCGTGAAGCATTTTAGGGGGCTTACAGCAGTCGTTCATTTCTTCTTAAACTTCCTATCCTTGTAATCATCAAAGTAGTCACATGCTTTCCGGCAAGCTAGACATTCAAAATGATAAGTGCCTTCTCTTCCTCCAACTGCACGCATAGGAGACTTACAGCAGTTTGAGACGGGGTTAGTAATTCCTTTTGGACTCATTTCTTCTCCTCACTCACGGCCTTTGTAGCCACTTCGGATAACGTTAAGTCCTCTGCAAACTCTAATGCAGAAGTAACGAGCTTATTAATAAGCTGAGACATTGGTATTTTCTCAGCGCTCGATATTGCCTTTAAAGCCTTATAAACATCGGCCTCAAAAGGAACTTGAACTCTTTGCATTGTAGTAGGCATTTTCCCCCCTAGCCAGAAATAGGTGCCCCACTCACGGCTTCTTCATCTAAATATTCCAAGATATATTTAATCCAAATCCATGTCGGTTGCAGTAGATTTATATTTGTACAAGGTCAGGAAACCATCTCTCTTCCCCATCAATTATTTTCTTAGGACAGTTACCATAATCAAGCCTGTACTCCTTGCCGTTTAGATTGCACCCTCCAAAGTGCCTTGCGATAGACAACTGAGAATGAATCCAAGCCTCATAGGGGATCCGGTGCTTCTTGGTAGCTTTAAGTTTTGGCTTCACTCGGCTCATAAACCTTTCTCCCTCTCCTTTGACAGCTTCCCGATTGCTTCAAGCATGGCTTGTCGACACTCGTTAAAGCCGTCATATCTAACAGCAAATTTAAAATCCGTAGATAAATAAGGGAGTTCTTTGTACTCTGGAATAATCTCTTTAAACAACTCCACAATCGAATCACAAGCCTCCGAGTAACCCTTCTCATGGTCAGCGTGATGAACCTCGTAAAACCGTGAGAGGATTGCTTCTAGCTTAAAAATAGTTGGGGTCAAGATGGCTTCCTTTTCCCACACTTACATTTAAGAACCCAACAGTAATTGCACCCACACCCGCCACTTCTTGCTCTGATTTCGTACTGATGCCGATGTTTAAGCTTCTTCTTGGTCATACCTTCTTCTCTCCTGATACCGAGTACAAATCATCAATCCATTTTTTATAGCACTCCATACAAATTGCTCCAATAACCATGCACTTAAAACAATTCCAAATACTCATGGCTTCTCTCCTAAAGCCCTTATTGCGGAGACTACAGAATTAACTCCCCTAGCTCTTTCAACTAAATTTAGTTTCATAAAATAGTCATACTCCTTATTGGCAACTTTAGCACACTCGCAAATTGTCTCCTGCCTGACTTGGAGTAGAGCAGTAGTAATGGCCTCTCTTGCTTCTTGAGAAGCTATGGGTTCAGGCCGTACAGTAAGTTCCTGATTCTCCTCTGCACGGGCATAAATCACAGCTTGGTTCCATACCTCATGGACTATTTTTCTAGCCATCTCAAAATAATCTGTGGTCATGCCTCTCTCTTGCCTTTCTCATAAGCCCGCCTTAAAGCAAGTCTTATTCCGTTATCTAAACTAATGTTGTTCTTAAAGTCCGTGTCTGCCTCGGCAAATATCTTGAACACTTCCGCTTCTATCCAAGAAAATTCAGGCTCGTTCATTTTGCCTCCTTTTCTTCCACACATGAAAGAACCAACACTTACCGCACTTAGTAGACCTGTGCGTTTTTGACTTCTTCTTGGCCCATTCGTGCCAAGCAATGTAGCCAGTCGGCTCGCCTTTATTTTTGCTACACAGTAGGTGGTCAACTAACCCTGTCATTATTTGGTCTTGCATATACCCTCCTACGCAGATTCCTCCACAATTTGAGCCAGTCGCGCCCCGCCAATAATCTCAAACACTCCATACCCTCTGACCGGCAACGAGTCCTTGTGTTTCATTAAGTAAGCCGTCTGTGATAAGTTTATCCTGCCTCTCGGCAAGGAAGTTACTACTCTTAAAATCATGTAATCAGAAGCCCCGAACGGTTGATGGACATAATTTCTATACAGTCTCGGCTCAATAGGCTCCATGTCATCGGTCTCTTTAAAACGGATTACGATACTTCCTTCCTTCTTCATAAAGCGGCTTGCCTCATCGATGTACTGTAAGTAACTCTCTAGTGGCGGGGCATTCATAAACACAATGTCATAGTGATTCTGGAAGTGGTCAATCATGGAGGCAAGTGTAATTAGGAAACTGCTCGTACGCTCGTTTCTCCAGTAGTTTATGGACTGGATATTGAGCTTGTACCCTCGGGCCACGAGGTATGCCTTGATTCGAGGAAGGAACTCAGCGTTATCATCGCCAACGACTAAGACATTCAGAGGCAATTCGTCGGCCAGTCTCGCACCCTGTTCATCAATCAACTTTTGAGCCATCTCAAAGTAAGTGTCCGTGTCTTTAACTGCCAGGGGTCTAAGACCACTGGTTACTATGCCAAGCAAAACCATAACAATTATTTTGAACACAATCTCTACTCATTTAATAACCGGCGGTATCGTTACTTTAATTGTTTTACGAATTTGAAGCATATTTTCATACTGAGTCATCCTTCCAGTTGTCCTATCCGATAAATTTCCTAAACAAACTCTAACGCAATTTACAACCACACAAAGTTTCTCAAGTAATTCCCTGTCTGTCATAAAACCTCCAGATTTGGTTTAAATTGATATTTTAAAGGCCTATTCTACTGGCTTTTTTTGACCGTACAGCCACGTTTAGTCCTAGTCTGCCCTTGGGATCGAGCCTGGCTGTTGAATCGAGCCTGGCTGTTGAAATCTGCCATTATTCAGATACTTATATTTATCCCACTCAATAAACTTGTAAAATTTTCCAATAAACTCAAGAGAGATAACTCTGTTTCTTGGACCATTTTTGTTTTTGGCAACCATCAATTCAATATAATCTTCCGGACATTTTTCCATTCCTCTTTGGGAATCCTCGTCATAATCCCAAGAACTTTCTTCGTACTGAAACGGACAAAATAAAATCAAAAGAAGATCACTTACCTGTTCAAGGCGTCCGCACCCCTGCAAGTGATGAGCAGCTGGCCGTCCGTCTTTTGCACCAGATCGGTTTATTTGGGAAACCACTACAAGACCGATGTTGTTTATCTCTGCAAATTTTTTACAATTCTGTGCGAATCGTGAAAGTGATTCGTATTCAGATTCTCTTGGTAATTGCTCCACCATTTGAACATAATCTAAGAAAACCATATCTGGTTTTGGTTCTATAGATTCAATGATTTCTTGGATCTCTTGAAAATTATGACCAAAATCTTGAATAGCCAAAAACTTTACCCGTTCAAAAACTTGAATGATTATTGGATCACTCAGAACTTCAGCTTCCACATGACCACGCACCAAAAGTTGATTATCCACTTCACGTATATTTGAAAATATGCGCTCGGCAATTTGCTTAACGTCATCCTCAAGAGTTATATAAACAACAGTCTTATTATTATCAGCTAAGTTAAATGCCATCTGTAACGAGAAAGCCGTTTTTGCTTCCGATGTGCGTCCAGCCACAATCGTTACCTTGCCTTTTGTTAAGCCGTGAGTTATAGCATCAAGCTGTTTTATGCCAGTAGGAAACGGTGGCACATCAGTTCTTTTTTTTATTTCTTCTACACGCCTCTCCCAAATAGAAGCAAGGTTTTCGTAAACCGGAACTCGTTCTTTCGAAGTATTCATAAAATTCTACGTCCTCCTTTGCTGTGTCAGCTGTGATCCCAGCCAGTTTTGATATTTTTGGCTCTTTAAAAACGTACTTCTTTTGAAGTGCACGAAAAGTTTTCTCTTGATTCTTCGCCATTTCAATTTCAAGCATGATATGGATGACCTTTTTTTACTAATTTTCCATTACCATTTTTTTGAAACTCTCTCTGTCGCCTTTGCCAATTACGGGCAGCGGCTAACCAGTCTTTCATTGGGTTTCTTCCAACCTTCCATCCATTGGCTGTGTAGTAGTCATAAAAACTATTTGCAAGGTCATCATTTTTAAAAAGCAATTTAACTTCATCAACGGATGGGATAGAAAATCCTGTTACGGGAACGCTCTTACTCTTCTCTTCTCTTCTCTTCTCTACGTTACAGATTTCTACAGACTCGTGTACGGTATCTAAAAAGTTGTGTAACATTTTTAATGTCAATGACATAGGACGATTCTTGATATTGAAGCTGTTTTTGCGCCAATACCAGTCAATATTAGGAAGGGGTTTTTGCGCTCTTAACTCAAGAAGTATAATTTTAATGAGCCGTCCCCAATCAATTTCGTTATCAATAAGTTCTGTATCAGGATCTCCTTGAACCATATTTATGTGTATTTTTGCCCATTGAAGAGTTCGATCTTTATATCCAGGATGATACTTTTCAAGATTCTTGACGTGTATATATTCCATTAATCACCAGCATTTGGATTGAATAAAAAACCGTGTCGGTTATTCACACACTACGGAGAAGGGAACCGACACGGAAAAAGTAGGGCCAGCCTACTTTAATTCTTTTTGCTTTTTGAAACTTGACCGTAGTGTGTAAAAATATCCTATCATAATTGTCAAATTATTCCAGACTTATTGAGTTTATTCTTAACGAACGAAGGCACGTTGTCTATGTATTCCAACGGGTCTTGATCTTCTGCCGGTAGATAAGAT
>Ga0193700_1000219_pt1 | contig 8397 bp, 8 predicted proteins | sample U3s1metaG_FD_143057 | JGI IMG/M metagenome (GOLD analysis project Ga0193700, IMG submission 143057) | Soil microbial communities from a riparian zone of the East river system, Colorado, United States - U3s1 | ecosystem: Environmental > Terrestrial > Soil > Riparian zone | place: USA: East River... | reverse complement strand
CGGCCTCGTGCACCAGCCCATGAGTATTGAATTGCCGCCGCCCGACGAGGCATGCGCCACCGTACGACGCCTCGCGGCCGGGGTCAGCGCGCGAGACCTGTGACCCTGTCACTGGTGAGGTCCAGGACCGTGACCTCGACCTCACCTGATCGCAGCGCCAGCAGCCCGGACTTGTCGATCATGCCCACCACCGCCGCGTCGAGGCCACGAGCGTGGAACGGCGCTAGGCAATCAGCCTCGCGTCCCTGAGGTACACAAAGCAAGAACCCGTAGGCCGGGAAGCACGTCAGCCAGTCCTTCATTGCCACGCCTGGAGGGCGGGGCAGTTGCTCCAGATCCACCGTCACCCCGAGCCGGCTCCACTCGAGCAACATTGCCAGTGAGCCGACCAACCCGGCCATGCTGATGTCCTTTGCCGCCACGCAGGCGCCCGACGACGCCACGGATGCAAGGACGCGTACATCGTCGGCCAGTTGCGTGATGCGCTCGTCGAACGACCGAAAGAAAGGGAAGTCCGCGCGCATCTCCCCTTGGGTGCAGGCGGCGACGACGAGTGACTGGCCCGCAGCGACGTGCGTCGTGGAGAGGACAGCTACCGCACTCCCCACCCCGAAGGCCGACAAGGCCGGCGCGCCGTCGTGCACGGTCAGGTGCCCACCGACGAGGGGGACGTCATACCACTCGCAGGCATCCTTCATCCCATGCAGCACTTCCCGGGCCAGCTCGGCACTGCCGACGATGGTGTCGACAATCGCCACGGGAGTAGCTCCCATGGCGGCCAGATCGTTGACGTTGGCGAGAACAGCAGCGACGCCTGCGCCATACGGGTCAGCCGTGACGAACGCTGGAAGCAACGCCTCTCCGCAGGCGATCACCTGATCTGCTGTGCCGCCACGCCCGTGCTGGCGTCGCGTGGGCACCACGGCACCGTCGTCGCCAGGACCGTGCACCCAGCTACCGCCGCCGAGCACCTCACTGACGAGCTTGATCTCGCCCTTCGCCCGTAGCGCAGGATGCGATCGAAGGTAGGCCGCCAGCCTGTCGAGCTCGACGCTGTGATTCGACGCATTGACCATCCCGCACCCGCCCAACTTGTAGAGCCTGTCGGAAAGTGAACGATACATATAGCATAGGCAACGTGCGTCGGCCCGCCTTTCTTAGCCTGCCCGAGCGCAGTGCGAAGCCCCGAGACGTGGGTCTCACCCATGTCCTCGACAAGGGCCAGACGGTGCAGTCCACTCAATCCGTTCTCCTCGCGTCCGCACCACTCATCGATGTCTGGAAGTTTGGCTGGGGCACGGCGTACATCGACACGGCGCTGATCGAAAAGCTTGCTCTGCTGAGAGCTGCGGATATCCGCACCTGCCTTGGCGGGACACTGCTCGAGATCTCCTGGGCACAGGGCAAGGCACAGGAGTGCCTGGACTGGGCTGCGGAGGTCGGCTTCGACGCCGTCGAAGTCTCCCGAGGTGTCGCACCGATGACGGTGTCAGACAAGCGCGAGCTCCTCTGTCGCGCCACGGAGTCATTCGAAGTTTTGTCAGAGGTCGGTAGCAAGGACCCCCAGGAGGTCCTCACCCCCGACGAGTGGACGAGTGAGGTGGCAGGTGATATCGCTGCCGGTGCGGCCGTGCGTGGAGGTGGCATCGACAGGATCCTCTTCGAAGCGCCTCGCAAAGACCAGCAGGCGTGGCTGATTCGGACGTTCGGTCCGGATGTCAACCTTGCCAACATCGCCTGCAACGAGGTGCTCGCGCTCGAGACACTGCGGTTGGGGCTACGAGCGGACACCTGCGACGTCACGCGCACATGGCAGCTCACTTAGCGCAACCGGCCGGGGCGCTCGGGCGCAATGTCGTGCCAGGTGCGTATCGCGGGGTCGCCGTGACGTCTTTCGATGGTGAGCTCGACGAGGGCTCCCTGGCCCGGCATTTCGTCGGTCGCGAGGCTTATCGCCGGACCCGGTTCATCGTCGCACGGAACGGCAACGAGACGGCGATTGTCGCCGTCCAGAAGGAGTCCGAGGAACCGCTGTTCTCACCGATCATGGCGCTGCAGCTCCTCGTCGGGCCGGCCGAGTGCGCGTACGTCGAGGACCCCGAGGTCGACACCGCCGTTCCCACCGCACTCGCTCGCGCCGCGCTGAGTCAGGCACCGGGCAAACGCGGAGTGGCGGTACAGGGCCGCTTCGCCCATGTCAGCTTCATCATCGACCCGGTGCCACTACGCGTGACTGTTCGAGAGGTAGTGCCTCCGTATCCGCCTAAGCTGCTCGACCAGGCGCAGCGGGTCCTGGGTCTTGCCGAGGCCCTTCCTCCGATGGAACTGGTGCCCGATGTGGTCGAGTTCGATCAGCTCGCGCAGGACAGTAGGGCCACCAACTACCTGCTGCCCTGTCGGGGCGGTGGCGTCTCTATCGAGGGGGCGACCGTGCGGTATTTGGACGAACGCCCGGCCCGTGAGGCGTGGCTACTGCTCGGCTGCGAGCGATCCGAGCAGATCCACGAGGCCTTCTACGGCGAGCGAGCGCCCCAGGTGGACATCTGTCCACGGAAGCGGCCCGGCGGGGGCGGCGCCACCCTGGCCAAGTGCTGTTTGCTCGAGACCCACAACGAGGTCGATGCCGACCGAACCGTCGTCGTGCCCTGGGGAGCGTCGCTAGCACTTATCGCCGATGCGCTGGCCACGCTGGCCCGCGATTGGGAGCCGACATGGGCACCCGCCTGAGTGACTCCGAGCAGTACCGCCACCTTTGGGGCACCGCGGAGCTGGGGTCCGTCTTCGAGGAGCGCGCCCGGCTGCAGCGATGGTTGGACATCCTCAGTGCGCTGGCCGCTGCCCAGGCTCGCCTCGACCTGATCCCATCCGAGGCAGCCACGCTGATCGCCCAGCATGCGCGTGCCGATCTGCTCGACCTCGATCTCATCGGCGCCGAGACCCGACGGACCTCGCACTCGATGCTGGGCCTGATCCGTGCGCTGCAGCAGATACTCCCCGATTCCGCCCGCGAGTACGTGTACGTCGGGGCGACCGTGCAGGACGTCACGGACACCTGGTTCGCCCTGGTGATGCGCGACGTCGGTGCTGTGGCGTGGAGGGACCTGCGGGCGATCGAGGAGACGTTGCTGGCGTTGGCAATCGAGTACCGCGACACGCTCATGGCCGGACGGACGCACGGGCAGCCTGGTTCGCCAATCACGTTCGGCTTCAAGGTCGCCTCGTGGGCCGACGAGGTCCGACGACACATTCAAAGGTTGGCGGAGGGGCGACCTCGCTGGCTCGTCGGCCAGCTCGGTGGAGCAGTCGGCGCGCTTGGGTTCTTCACCCCTCATGGACTGCAGCTGCGCGCCGAGTTCTGTGCCGAGCTCGGACTGGCCGATCCGGGAATCTCCTGGCTCACCTCCCGCGACCGGATCGCCGAGTTCGGGTGCTTATTGGCCATGATCTGTTGCACGCTTGGCAGGATCGGCAACGAGGTGTACGAGCTCCAGCGACCCGAGATCGGCGAGTTGCGGGAACCCACGACTTCCGACACCGTCGGCAGCATCACCATGCCGCACAAACGCAATCCCGAAGGCAGCGAGCATCTCGACACGTTGGCCCGATTGGCCCGTGCCAACGCCGCCGTGCTGATCGAGGGCATGGTGGTCGGGCACGAGCGTGACGGTCGCGGCTGGAAGGCCGAATGGGTCGCCCTCCCGGAAATCTGTCTGTTGAGCGGGGTCTCATTGCAGCTCGCACGGCACCTCCTGTCCGGCCTGAGCGTCGAGGTCGACACGATGCGCAGCAATCTGGAGCGTCACGGGGACAAACTGGCGTCCGAACAGATACTCGCCGGCTTGAGTAGGAAGCTTGGCAAACACGCAGCCCAGCAGCTGATGCACGAACTCCTCGCCCCCGGTAGCCGAGACCTCGACGACGTGGTCGGCGCCGTCGTGGCGTCGGGTGCCGCGACCGCAGAGGAGGGTCGTGCCTGGTCGTCGCGGGACGTGGGTGACACAGGTGGGATGGTCGACGCGGTCGCGGCCCGGGGGCGGCGCGCCCGCGCGACCGAGCCCGAGGAGTGGGTGTGAATCCCCCACGAATCGATCTCGTCGCTGCTCCCACGCCACTCACGCGCATGCATCGCCTGGAGGCCGCCCTTCAGGCAGGACCGCTTTACGTGAAGCGAGATGATCTCACCGGGTTTGGAGTGGCCGGTAATAAGGCGCGTGCCCTCGAGTACCTGATGGGCGCAGCGGTCGAGGGTGGCGCCGATGTACTGGTCGCGGCTGGCAGCCCATCGTCCAACTTCTGTGCAGCAGCCGCTCTCGCCGCCGCAACAGTTGGCCTGGACTGTGACCTGCTGTTCCCCGGCACCCCTCCAGCGGCGCCATCGGTGAACGTCGAGCTTGCAAGGGCGACAGGTGCCCGCCTGCTGTTCGACGTCGTGGGATCCCGCGAGGAGCTCGACGACGCCGTAGTCGAGCACGCGAATGCCCTGCTTGCTGAGGGCCGGCGGCCATACCCGCTGCCCCGTGGCGGGGCGACTCCGGTTGGCGGGATCGGCTACGTTTATGCCGCGCGTGAGCTGGCCGAGCAGTGTGATCGTGCCGGGATTCAGGTCGCGACAGTAGTGGTCGCAACTGGCTCCGGCAGCACCCAGGCGGGGCTGATCGCTGGCCAGGTCGGCTTCGGCCTGACGTGGCAGCTCGTCGGTGCCTCGGTGAGCAGGCCGGCACAATCGCTCGCGGGCCAGATCCTCCGAAACTCCCGGGACTGTGCGGCCATGCTCGCCCTTTACCCACCCGGAATCGAGAACGTCGATGTTCGCGACTGTCGTGGAGCCGGATTCGGCCTCGCGTCGCACGACGATCACGTCAGTGGACAACTTGCACTACGACATGAGGGGCTGCTGCTCGATGACTACTACGGCGCCAAGGCCATGACTTTGTTCAGGTCGTTGCTTGCGGACGGCGCACAAACACCGGCAGTGTTCTGGCACACCGGTGGTGTGGCGGCCGCTCTGGCCGCACTGACGCGAGGAGCATCCTGATGGCATCCACCCGGCAGACCGGACCACCACAGGGCTCGGCCGCGCGTGAGCTGATCGATAGCGGCTTCGCCTTGGAGAATGCGGACGCGCCCTTCCTCCATCAAGGTCTGAACCTCGCCGACATCGCTCATGTTCTCGATCTGCTGCGCCGAGGGCTCGTACCCGCGCCAGCGGGGCGTGACCTCATTCGGCTGCTGCTCGAGGTCGAGCAGATGGACGCCGAGGCCTTTCCGTACGATCCGGAGTTCGGCGAGCCCTATAACTCGCGCGAGCGCTTCTTTGTCGAGCGGCTTGGCAAGGCCGCCGGATGGTTACACGCAGGGCGCCCCCGACGCGAGGCGGCACGGATCGCGCTGCGGATCTACGTCCGTGACCAGCTGCTCGAGCTCGTGAGTGAGGTTGAGAGGTTCTCCCGTGAGACCACCGCGCTCGCCCGTCGGCACGTAGACACTTTGATGCCAGACCAGACCTACTTGCAGCAAGCGCAGCCGTCGACGTTCGGTCATTACGTATTGTCGTTCGCCTACCCTGCCGTTCGCGATGCACGCCGACTGCTCGACGAGTTCGACGACCTCAACCGCAGCCCTGCCGGCGCCGGGTGCGTCAACGGGACTCGGTTGCTGGACGACCGCATGTATGTCGCAGCTGCCTTGGGTTTCGACGAGGTCATCGAGCACACGCGCGATGCGATGTGGCAGATCGACGGCCTCATCCACGTGCTGGCCAGCGCGGCCAGCTTGCTGTCCACGCAGAGCAAGCTTGCCGAGGATCTCGAGATCTGGTCGAGCAACGAGTTCGACTTCGTTGCTCTCGCCGACGGCTACACCCGGTCGAGCATCCTCATGCCGCAGAAGCGCAACCCCTACTCGCTGTCCATCGTGCGCGGTGCGTCAGGGGTTCTGATCGGACGTCTTACGGGGTTTCTGGCCGTCGCCAAGAGCCCGTCTGCGCGCAGCGACAACTTGATTTTCGCTTACGGGGAGGTCCCCCGAGCGCTGGACCTCTCGATCCGAGTCACCAGGCTGATGACCGGAGTGGTGGGCACCCTTCACGTCAATGTGGAGCGGATGGCGCACGCGCTCGACGACGGGTACACCCAGGCGACCGATCTCAGTGAGTTCATCGTGCAGACGTGCAGCATCGACTATCGCAGCGCGTACGACATCGTAGGGTGGGCGGTCCGAAAAGCCAGTAACGAGGGCACTCCCGGCAGACACATCACGGGAGCGATGCTGGACGAGGCAGCGGTCGCCGTGACCGGGGAGCAGTTGGGCCTGGCCGCAACGGACCTCGAGCCAGCCCTCGACCCGCGCGCGATCATCGAGACGCGTCGAGGGACGGGTGGTGCAGCGCCGGCAGCTGTCGAGTCCATGCTCGCGCGATGTGAAGAGAAGGCCGACGACCTCAGGTCGGCGGTTGAGCAACGACGAGCTGCGCTGGATCGGACGAGGCGGCAGCTGCTCGAGCAGGCGAGACTCACCGCCGAGCAGGAGGAGGAAGTCTGATGGCCGATCCCGACGCGACGATCGCACTGCCGGACGAGGTAGCGGTCATCAACATCGGACTGGCCCAGTTCGCCGATGCGGTGCGTGACCAGTCGACCGCGGTTGAGCAGGTGGACTGGCGGATCCCGGCCGACGGACAGCTCGACTTGGTGACGGACCTGGAGTGTCTTTACGGGCCGCGATCCATGGACCTCGACGTGGCCAACGCGGAGGTCGTGCGTCGGCTGGACGAGTCTGTACCGGTGCTCGTTGACGTAGCCTCTTCCGGACAAGTCGTGCCCGGGATGTCGGATCGGATGCTCCTGCACTGTGGCCCCGCCATCGAGTGGTCGGACGTCTGCGACCCGTTACGCCGCTCGATGCGTGCCGGTACGGTCTCAGAGGGGTGGGCAGAGACCGTCGAGGAGGCGGACCGGATGCTCGCCGACGGCACGGTGATGTTGGAGCCCGGCTACCGACACGACACGGTCTTGCCCCTGGCGAGTGCCATCGGCCCGTCGGCGCCGGTCTTCGTCGTCGACAACCGGGAGGGTGGCACCAGGGCATTCGCGCCGATCAACCAGGGCCCAGGGGAGACCGCTTGGTTCGGTCGTGAAACGCCGTCGGCGATCGCTCGGCTGGACTTCCTGCGCGACGTCGCGGCGCCGATGCTGAGGCAGATCGTTGAGTCGTCTGGCCCGATCGACCTCTTCAGACTTGCCGCCCAAGGGGTGCAGATCGGCGACGACGTACACATGAGGACCCAGGGCACCACCAGTTTGTTGATCCGCAATCTCCTGCCGCAGATCGCGGGTCTCCGAGACGACGGGCGGGTCGCGCTGGCGGAGTTCCTGTCCACCAACCACCTCTTCTTCCTGAACCTGGCGATGGCCGCTGCGAAGTCCGCCGCGCTGTGGGCCGAGCAGGTCGAGGGAGCGAGCATCGTGACCCTGATGTGCCGCAACGGCACGTCCTACGGCATCCGGTTGGCAGGGTCGGACGAGGTCTTCCTGGCAGATGCGCCCGCGGTCGGGCACGCCATGTACTACCCCGACTACGGCCCGGAGACGAGCGCTCGCGACATCGGGGACAGCGCCATCCTCGAGCTCGTCGGCCTGGGCGGGGCGGCCGCGGCCGGCTCTCCGGCGGTCGCCGGCTTCCTCCCGGACGGCCAGGCTGAGGCAGCATCGATGACCGAACAGATGATCTCGATCTGTGCGCAGGAAAGCAGCCGGTTCAAGTTGCCCACGTGGAACTACCGCGGTACTCCACTCGGTGTGGACGTGCGCCGGGTGGTGGAGCTGAAGACCACCCCGAAGGTGACGACCGGCATCCTGCACGTGAGTTCAGGTGTCGGCCAGATCGGTGCCGGGGTGGCGGCTGCGCCCATCGAGTGCTTCCGGGCCGCCGTGCGCAGCCTGGCTGCACGATGAGCGTCGACGTTGGCAGGAGGTGGAGATGGCCGAGCGGACCGTACGCACCCGCTGGGACGGTGGAATGCGGGCGGTGACGCAGGCGGGGAACTTCGAGGTCGTCGTCGACGAGCCGGAGTCCTCCGGTGGGACCGACACCGGACCACAACCGACCGATCTCTTGCTGGTCTCGATCAGTTCCTGCCTCGCCCTCGCCCTCGCATGGGTGGCCCGCAAGCGGGGCGTCGATCTGCTGGGTCTTGACCTGACGGCTGTGGGTCGATACGAGGGGCTGAAGTTCGGCCAGATCTCGGTGTCGATCTCGTCCGCCAGCCCGCGGTCCGTTGTGCAAGATCTGCTCCCAGAAGCGCAGCGTGTCTGTTACGTGTCCAACACACTGCGGCAGCTGCCTGAGCTCACCGTCGAGGTGACGTGAGCGATGGCGTCTTTGCTGCTGCCTGCTCCG
>Ga0193700_1000215_pt1 | contig 8548 bp, 11 predicted proteins | sample U3s1metaG_FD_143057 | JGI IMG/M metagenome (GOLD analysis project Ga0193700, IMG submission 143057) | Soil microbial communities from a riparian zone of the East river system, Colorado, United States - U3s1 | ecosystem: Environmental > Terrestrial > Soil > Riparian zone | place: USA: East River... | reverse complement strand
CTGTCGGATAGACATATAAAGACTCCCGATAATCATCTAATAAAAAAGAAGGGTATTAAAAATGAAATTCGAAGAAATATCCTAGTTGATAAAAGAAGAAAAGAGAACTCGAATGAAGATCACAGACATATTTTTGATGTGGCTATAATAGGAGCTGGATTTGCTGGCCTATCTGCTGCATTGCTCCTTGGAAGATATCTGCTTCCTACAGTAATTTTCGACGGAGGAAAAACAAGGAATTTTATGACTAAACAGGTCCATGGTTATTTAGGTTTAGAAAACACTACACCCAAACAGTTTATTCAGAAGGCATGGAGGGATGTATTACAGTATGAATCATTAAAAGTAATTAAAGCAAAGGTTGGGAGAGTTGAAAGAGAAGGCCCTCTTTTTTTGTTATCTACAAAAGAAGAGGATACGAGGAGAACAAGAAGAACGATATTAGTCAAAACGAAACACGTGATAATTGCTACAGGAATCAAGGATGTTAAACCAAAGGTAAAAAATTTTGAAATGTTCGACGGAAATGGAGCATGGCATTGCCCTCACTGTGACGGCTTTCAAACTACAAATAAAAAGTTGGTAATTATTTCCAGCGGAAATAATGACAGCATCAAGTACGCAAAAGAGTTTTTAGGGTGGACTAGTAATATCCAGGTTTTTTTAAAAGGAGACAATTATCAGTTAACATCTCATGAAATAAGTGAAGCCAAGAAATTGGGAATCAAGGTAGTAGAAAATGATGAAATCATCGAGATCATCGGTGACCAAAAAAAAGGTATCAAGGGGGTGATATGTAGAAGTAAAAAGTTTCATAATGCAGATGTAATTTTTTATCACCTAGGGTATAACGTTCAAAACAAGCTAGCAGAACAGCTTGGATGTGAGCTTGACGATGGGTATATTAAGATAGATAATCAGCAACAAACTACTATTCCCAATGTGTATGCTGCTGGTGATATAGACACTGACCGGCACTATATTGTATTGGCAGCGGCAAGCGGAGCACTTGCTGCAATATCTATATATGAAAAAATGTTAGGCGAGGCGATCACAACTGTCAAAGCAGGTCATTTTTAAGAGACAATAATCGATCACTTACTCACCGTTGCATACAAAATATAGTAAGAAAAAGAATACCGCGTAAAATAAGTGATGTGCTAGAATGTCTGAGCATTTATTGCTATATCATAATTTTTTAATACACAGCCATTAAGATCAGATGCAATCTCTCTTTCATCTACCCATATGCCATTATCTGTGACTTTTACAGTAGAACCACTATAATACATAACACCTCTAATAAAGACCTCTTGATATTCTATTCTTGCTTCAAATAATAATTCGTTCTGATTGTTTCGAATCACTAAATGCTTAGGCTTATAGTTTATCTCCCAAACTGACGTGGACGCTTGTTTTTCAGCAACCCAGCTATTTTCAGAGACAATCGCAACTAAATTGTTTAGCTTATCGAAGAAATTAATATCTAGGAGAATAAGCTTCCTTTCATTTTCTTGTTTAAGTGTAATAATATCAAAATCATTTACAGCCAAAACTCTAGGTGTATTGATATACTTCATCTTTCCTAAATTGATAACCATATCACCGGATTCCAAAGAGAAGGCGTCTTTTTCTCTCATTCTATTGTGAGGATTCTTTTTAACGTCCCTCAAATATGACTCCGAAAACTCATGTCTGTCAAACCTTGATTTACAATTAGGACAGATGGCAGCCATATTTTCGGGAAGAAATGCATTCTTATCAAAGGGAGGGATGATATGAATGTAATTTAACAGCGGACAACCACATATTGCACATCCAAAAACTGCCTCTTTTTTAAGCTGTTTTTGAATTGGTGCCGGAATACTTCCTTGTATATCGAGAGACATTCACAGACGTCTTTCTATGATCGAATATGTATTAAAATATATACAACTCCTAATTCTGATTTTAAGCCTTCGCCAGTTATTTCTTTGTACAGTATTTGTTTCCCCGATTCTTTATCTCGAATTGGAACCTGTTACATTAGAGTTTTGGGTATTAATGTATATGTTAAATTCTGGCAAACAAGATTTGGAAATTCAACAGAATCTGTAATGAGTTAAGAATGATAATCGGACTACATTTGCGGAAAGATAGGATCATACATTACTGCAGCATTAGTAATCTATTTTCATTGAATTGCAACATTTATCTTACAATGCCTGTTCAGCCAAGTTCGCTAAAAAAAGTAATATTATTCCTGCTATCATGTAGATGCGCCTTTCTTTATAGACTGCATAAATAATAATAACTTGGCTTCCTCTATATCCTTCCTTGCTTTTAACTTTGCTTTGTATTTCAAGTTACGTGGCCTTGTTCTTAATCTATATCCACAACAAGGACACCATAGACCATCCCATCTTATAAATAACTCACATACTTGACAGCGCTTCTGTCCAATAGCATAACGGCCAACACCCACGGGTTTTTGTGCTTTATGCCGTATACAAATACCTTTACAAGTCATTTCTTACCACTCTCTTCCTTACTTCGGTATTAACTGGTTGGTAATATACTTTAATAAACATAGCTACAATCTTTTAATTCATGGTATTACAAATATTAGGTAATTTCTAGTCTAATTTTTTAATTTAACGCAAGAATTAGTAATTACCTTGGAACTTGATATAACTTACTTTTCAAATGATTAATATTATATGCATTGACTGTCTTATTGCACCAAACTTCGGTAATTCTGACTGAATTGTCTCAATCAAGGATGGCGGGCTCGTAGTTAGATATTAGCTGAAAGAGCATTGTTGGCAAATGTAGAAAATTAGACAGAAAATCCTATCTTTTAGTGTCAGCATTTATCATAACTTTGATTTTGATATAGTCGAGAGGCCCTTTTAAATTAGATTCAAATTTGTTAACTTTCCCGCCAGAGTGCCCTTGTTTTTGCTAGGGTGACAAAGCCTATCAGATATGCAATCTGTACTACTAGCCCGAGTGTGATAGACCATTCCTTAGGAGTATGAAGTCCCATAGTATATTGAAAAATTAGTGATGCGTGAGTAGTTGGTACAGCGTAGGCAAGGTATTGCAATTCCAGCGGTAAACGTCCTATTGAATAAAAAACAGGAGGTATAACAGCTAGTATTACATTAACAAATGAGATTAGCTGTGTGGCATTACGCATATGTAACATATGTGACGATAAAAAGAATCCCATCGCCGACATCGATCCCCAAATTAAGAGAATCGTGGATATTAGTAATGGAATATTAGTTATGGAAGTACCAAAATAGGCGGCAAGAAATGCTAGCACAGTCAAAGCAGGTAAACCAAACAGAAGTTCAGACAAAGCTAATCCAGTCATATAAGTAAGCGGGGAAACGGGGGAGGCAACAAAGACGTCTTGGATCTTGTATTCGGTCTTGTAAAATGATATATCTTGCCCAAGAGCAAGTCCATACCCTACCAATGCCATAACAAGACTACCCGCAACAGCAAATTGTACATATTGACCGTTGCTAACTACGAACAAAACAAATAACAGCGAAAAAGGGCTAATCGCAGAAAAAATCATAGAAATAGGATTTCTACGAAGCCATAAAATCCCTGTTAGATAGGCTATAAGAAATATCTGCTTCACGATTAATGGTGTCATTAACTTTTTTTCCAATAATGATGATAATAGTGAAAAAGTCTTATTCTTAATCCTTTGTAATCACGCATAGTCATCGATTTATTATTCATAACTTTCGAAATAACTCCAATTTTTAACATCTCAATTCTTTGTATTCTTTCAAGAAAATTCGCGGACATATAACAGCATTCAGTTACACAATTTAATACCTTCTTATCATGCTAGGCCAGATTGCATAATGATTATTTGGGTGAATATTTCAAAACTCAAAACACTACTGGGCCCAATGATGATCCAGATAAAATCTTGATACAAATAGATAATAAGGACTTTTCAAATCAAATATTTTATTATGCGTAAAGTAGAACTTATTTTAATTATATGTCTGTGGATCTCTTTGTCAATCTATCTTTTTCAACAAATTGCAACGGCACAGATACCCAAAGCACCTTCGCAGAATAATACAAGTTCAGCATTAGCACCTTTCACAACATATGATAATTCTACTTTTGGCATAAAAATCGACTATCCATCACACTGGAAAAAAGTTGAAAATGTGGGCAGGTTATTGGGACATACTATTGTTGTCGAATTCTATTCAGTAGATTTGAAAAATGCCTCAAAACTATTCTCAGAAAATCTCAATATTGTGGTTGGTAACTTAATACCTAAAAATATGTCTTTGGCAGAATACTCTAATATAAGTATTAATGAATTAAAAAAAATTTTTCCAGGTCTTATAATGGAGGAGCAAACTCCAATCACTCTTTCTGGGAATCCAGCTCTAAAGGTAGTATACTCATTTAAACAGGGACAATTTAAATTTAAACAAATGCAAATTTGGACTTTAAAGGATGGCAGTGATTATGTCATTACATATTCTGCACAACCGGCGGAAAATTCAAACCTATCAATTGCACAAAAAATGATTAATTCATTCTCGACAAACATTGTAAAATGATTATTGTTTTGTTTATTATTTTACAACAATGACATACAATTCTATAGAATACAATGGCTTTAATGTCATTTTATAACTAGTATTAGTATTTTTTTGGGTGTGTCAATCGACTTTAAAGTAAATAAGATCTGAACTCAGTGCTAGTAGTGTTTCGTTCTTCAAAAAATAACAATCCTCAATTTTTTGCTTTTGAGATTCTTTATATACATACAACTGTAAAAAGAAGATTGATTTTAGTACTTTTTCCTCTAGTGAAGGCCCCGTACAATCTGCATACACTGACGAAAAACCCATTTCTTTAAGCCTATGATTTAATGACAGACTGTTCTTATTGTCATATTCGTTGCTGCCTACTATTATAATTTTATCATCCTTTTTAATACTAAATATTGGGGCATGACAGAATTCATGAAGTGAGTAAGCAAATGACTTTATTCCAAGCACTTCATTTACCTTCATCGCACCATACATTGCCAGGGGGAAGAAAATGCCATTACCTAGAAATATATATGAAGTCGGCTTTTCAGGGCCACTAGGTGATTGAGTTTCAGCTTCATAAATTGATTGCTGGAAAATTTTGTTAAGGTTACCAAGTCCTCTTAGTGGCTTTACTAGAGCTAGACTGCTAATCAGGTGCGCCGTAAAGCTTATAGTACCTGAAGTAGGTATTCCTACATTTTTGTATTTTACATGGATTACTTCATCACAGGTCTTTGCAAGTTCACTATCTGGTCTTGATGTAATTGCGATAGTTTTTCCATAGTGTTCCTTTGCAACTTTTGCAGCAATGATGTTCGACATCGTCTTACCTGAGACTGAAACAATGTATGTTTTACGATTCTTTGCAATTTGTGGGTTTAATAAGATGTCCATTGGATTACAGCTAATCGCTCTATAATTCGAAGCATGTTGTACGACTAAGGCGATAACATATGAATCTCCAGATCCTATGATAATGGAATCGTCTAGTTTAGCCTGCTTAGGCAGCCTTACTCTTGGCAGCTCTTCTATTTGGTAACCCATCTCAATCTCCATTGCTCTAATGGAGTGCATATGTTCATGTACAGTCAATATTATTTTAAGTATATTATTTGGCAGAGACGACCACCAACATGTAAATTAGAAAGCTGTAGTTATTCCTGAGATATGCACAATAATGATTATTTACCAGATTTTGCTAATACTAAAGGTGCCAAATTACTACGATATCTTGGGCGTAAGCAATTCTGCCTCTCATGATGAAATAAAACAATCCTTTCGCAATCTGGCTCTGAAATATCATCCTGATAAGAACAAGAATTCGGACCAATCTAAACAGAAATTTATGCAAGTAGTAGAAGCATACGAAGTACTTTCTGATCAACAGGCTAGAAAGAACTATGATATTACGACCTCAAATGGGTTCTATGGTTATTCCTCAAGTAAGAAATGGACTCCGTCAGCTGATTTTGACAGTATATACAGCTATTCGGAGATAAAGAGACGGTACCATAAAAGCACGATTGTGGGAGGGATGTGGGATATTAGCGAAACGGCAAGTGAAGGATTATGGAAAGCTACTATGATTTTATTTGCAGGTCTTGGAGCTATTGTAATCTTTATAATGCTCATACATTAGGGGCTAACCAATCGAAAATGATTTCCGTAACAATCAAGGCATCGCTGCTCAGGATCAAAGAATTAAGTTATACGGGGGATAATTGACTCAGCATTCTTTATTGCTAGATATCTCTAACTAGGCTGCTAACATTGAAACAGTCTATTTAAATGTAAAATTTACTTATCCACTCTTGCATTTCTCAAACTAATTATATTTATTAATGCATATATAATTCTGTTGCGAATAATTATTTATTCTATCTATTGTAAGAGTGACTTATAACGTCCCTACCTAAAGCTAGCCCTAGCCTCAAGGTCCTCGAGCATTTGAAACTTATGTTATGAATACCCAGGGAATTGTAATGGTTAAGGTACTAAGAGGATAGCGAAATAAAGGATTCTATAGACTGAATAAATACAAAAGATTCTATCAGACCTATCTAGATATTTTATGATTCTAAAAAATCGTTAGATTTCTATTTATTATTCCAACCATAACATCATATATATCCTAGATTTTTATTTGAAAGGTATAAATATTATTTTAGTGTTGTAAATGCAATGAGTATAATCGCCACTCAGGAACAGGAGCAGGAAGAGGAATTATTTAATGAAATAGCCATTTGTGATACAAGCCTATCAACTCCTGTGGTGGATAGATCAGCTTACATAAATGAGATCCACTACAAAGTAGGAAACAGGCTCTATATAGAAAATGCCGACTAAAGGACCGTCAGAACAGCAAGAAGAAGAAAGGAACATCGAGCTAGAAAACACAATTGGTAATTTGATGGTTGCAGAATATCAAGTAGATAGGTTGAGAAATAGATTAAGTGACAATATACGTGAAAGTACTGGTTTTAAAACAGGTTCTAGAACTAGCAAAAAGGGATCTACACATGTATTCAAGCACAATAATAAATGGTACAAGGTTTCAGTAAAGATCGAAGAATTGATGGTAGACATAAGCCAAGATATGAAAGAACAAGATGATGGCGTTTCCGAACTACACTTATGACACAATACCAGGGGCTGTGGAGCTGAGCTACCATTGGCAACGACAAGCAAATCCATTAGTTGACTAGTTCCAAGACAGATGACCAAACAAACGAGCGTGACCGTCGTTAAGGTGATTTATTGACGGCTGCAGTCTAAAAAATCCTTATCAACCAGTGGGGTCCTAACGAATCCCTATCTAAGCCCTGGCCACTCTCCCTCTGTAAATGGCGCATCACTCGTTATTACTTTTAGTCAGGTCCACCACGCTCGGTTGATAAAGTACAAAGAAATCATGAGTTATGCGAGTATTCGTAAATGGATCACGAAACATAAGCCTAAACCTGTATCAGGACTATGCGAGGGCTGTAATAAAAGACAATACAGGTATTTGGTAAATGTTACACGTAAATATACAAGAGATTTTGCTAACTGGAAATACCTTTGTCTTTCTTGTCGATTTGACTTGACCAGTTCATAGCTTGTAGCTTGAAAGCTATAAAATTTTTCTAATTCTATCTTTGCAGTGAAGACATTTTGGAACCACCTTTTATACTTCCATTCCACTAAAGAATATATGATCAAAACTAGGATAGCAATAATTATTGCAATAGCAATGATTGGCGTACTAGTGAATTCTACAGCTATACCAAAAACGTATGCTGCGGGCGGCCTGATGTCATTGGTTGCCCACGGCGCCCAAGATGTATACCTAACGGGAAACCCTACCGTTAAATTAAAATTTGATGTGAATAGGTTACAGTCCCATCTTGCTAACTTACAATCTGAAGAAAATAAATCACAATCCACAGGCCTGCACGATTTGGTTGCATCATCTAGCCAAGACGTAAACGAATTGCAATCTGACATTAACAAATTACAATCTGAAGAGAATAAGTTAAAATCTGATATGACTGAATTACAATCTGAAGAGAATAAAAATTCCAGTCCGAAGTAAAATAAAAATGAAATCAGAACTCAACAATGTTACAGAATTTGTCAATCTACTAGTCCCTCCAACAACAAATATTTTCACGAGGAAACGTCAGGAGGGTGCATTCTCGTCTATGACTATTTTTCATTATACGTGTCCTTGTATTTTTTATACAATCGCTTCTTAATAATTAGGCATAAATTACTTATTTCTTGTATGTTATTAAACTCATTTAGCCGTACCTTAAGCCCCAAGGATTCAAGTTCAGATAGCCAATACTGCATCTCTTCAAGAGCCATAAGCTCTCAATATGAGCGCAACCTACAATCTATAAAATTATTCGATCATATTTTGTTAAGTTTTGTACCAAGTTCAATCAATCAGAATTATTGGCAGCATTAAAAAATACGATAGATGGAGTTAATAA
>Ga0193700_1000207_pt1 | contig 8906 bp, 6 predicted proteins | sample U3s1metaG_FD_143057 | JGI IMG/M metagenome (GOLD analysis project Ga0193700, IMG submission 143057) | Soil microbial communities from a riparian zone of the East river system, Colorado, United States - U3s1 | ecosystem: Environmental > Terrestrial > Soil > Riparian zone | place: USA: East River... | reverse complement strand
TGTCTTTTCTTGGTAACCCAGAATATGGGATAGAATTTTCACCTATTGATTTTGTCAAAATTGCTGAGGCATGTGGTGGAAAGGGATTTTCGATTACAAAAATAGAAGAGGTAAAACCGGTTATTCATGAGGCTCTAATGGAAGACACAGTACCTGTTATAGTTGATGCTCATGTAGATCCATTTGAAGCACCATTACCTCCAAAAATCAGTATGGAATTTGTTAGAAATATTGCAAAGGCGTTTGCAAAAGGACAACCATATGCAAAAGAAATTGGCCTTACTTTATCAATAGATCAATTGCATGAGAAATTAAGGCGTTTGCATTCACATAAACAAGAAGATTCAAACTAGTTTAATAATAGAGTCAAGTTTACAAGGTTAGGTACTCAATCGCAAGAGTCAATATTTCTTATCTCATCTGTTACATGAATTCGAAATTGAAAAATCATTACCTTGTAATGTCGACAATGATGATACACCTGGAAGCCTTGGCCGGGATTTGGACCCGGGACCTTTGCCTTACCAAGGCAACGCTCTACCAGGCTGAGCTACCAAGGCATCTTGAAAACAAGACATAGAACAAAAGTAGGGTTTTATATTGTATATACTTAAGAAAATAAAGAGCAAAAAGTAAGAATGAATATGACTCTAGTGTAGGTAATTATATAAATACTATTAATTATTATCCCCATCTTACAGAGTGATTTCGGAATGAGCAGGATAAGTATTATTGGTTCTGGTGTTGTAGGGAGCGCGACTGGGCAAGGGTTTCACAAACTGGGCCATAAAGTTATTTTTTACGACATTTCAAAACAAAAACTTAAAGCTTTAAAGAATGAGGGATATAATGTAGCAAATAATTTAAGTCAAGCACTGTCGCAAACTGACGTATCGTTTGTTTGCGTGAATACTCCAACCGATAATTCTGAACAAGATCTATCTCAAATATTTTCCGTATTACAACAGATAACAGAGTATCTCAATACAGCGGAAAAACAACATCTGTTTGTCTTCCGGAGCACGATTTTGCCTGGAACAATGCGTAATGAGATTGTAAATTATCTTGAAAAAAATTGTATAACAAAGAGAGGGATTGACTATGATGTTGTTTACAATCCAGAATTCTTAAGACAAAATACATCATACGATGATTTCTTCAAACCAGATAGGGTAATAATAGGTGAAGATCATGCTCAGTTATCCAAAATTTTAGTAGAGATATACCAACCATTAACTAAAAATATAATCGTTACATCTTTTGAAGCTGCAGAGCTAATTAAATACGCATCAAATTGCTTTTTGTCATTGAAGATTTCATTTTTTAACGAAATAGGTTTGATATGCCAACATCTTGGAATAGATCACAAGGTCGTAAGTTTAGGGGTATCTTTAGATAAAAGAATTGGAAAGTATGGGACCGAATTTGGCAGACCATTTGATGGTATGTGTTTACCTAAAGACACTCAGGCATTAGCTTCATTCATAAAACAAAACAGAATTGAACCTGACTTATTGGAAATAGCGTTAAATATAAACAAGAAAATCGAAGATCTGACTAGTGCTAGTCAGCTAGTTTCAGACTCTAAGGAAACTCATTCTTAAATTTCTAGTATCCCAGAACGAATAAAAGTCGAAGAATTTACAGGACTAAGGAGCTCATTACCTTTAATTAAATTCAGGCTATGTGCCCTACTATTCGCTGCAAAAAATACCTCGTCCGTAAATAATAGAAGCAGCATAGATCTAGATGCAAAGTCAAATTCGGTAACTACAACTATAGCTAAGGCTTCATCGCAACGATCAATAATATTAGTTCTCAATACTTTGGCGCAGTTCATGGTAGTAGTAGATTTTACTATCGTTCAGGTTGCGTTACCCTCAATCGGAAAAGAATTCGGAATAAATGTGAATGGTTTGCAGTGGATAGTTATTAGTTATGGCTTGACTTTGACCGGAATTCTGATGCTTAGTAGGCGTCTGGGAGACGTTTTCGTTTGTTATTTATTGTCAGTACCCGACATACTTATTACTAGAGCTGATTGAGAGAGTTGTGTCCTGGTGGGCCAAATTGTAAATACCTAATAGTTTAACTCCGAGTAGCATTTGTCCCAAACATAAAACTCTTAACCATCAATTCAAAGTCTGGTAAATATCTTTCAAAATCATTCATGCTAGCGATATATCTAATAATGTACGGTTCGTTATTGTGTATAATCAGGTATTCCAGTAGTCTGATATTACCAGAAGTGTCATTTTTGATACCTTCAATTCGAACAGCCTTTTCTTTACCTACCATAGTATCTTGTCGTGAAGTAACGTTGAGAGAGTCATCCTTATTCATTCTAAATTTTACATATAGTTCCGGCGGAGCATTCTTTACAGTGTAGTCGGAATCTTCTGCAAATAATATTGCCGCTGTTCCGTTACCCATTCCAATATCGCCTCTATCCTGAATAAGTAATTCGGCAAACTTGGCAGGGACTAATACCACGGAAGAATAAGAACTAACCCCTAATACATGTTCTAAAGGAGGCTCAGGAGTTTCTGTATAACTCCAACTGTCAGGTACTTCTATAGAAAAAGGAAGACCCCTGAACTTTTCCAGACTGTAGGCACTTTGGATGAGAAATAATAATAACAATATTGTAGTTGTTGTGATAAGAATTAAGTACATGTTCTTAGTTGGCAAATCTAAAGCTTTTAAACCATTTCTTCAAATTCGTTAAAAGAGAGTTTTTATCACTCAAACGTAATTTTATTTTCTATTCTCTTCGCAAAGCTACTATAGGGAGTAATCTTGATGCTTTTAGAGCAGGGAACAAACCTGCTAAGAGGCTAAGTCCTGTGGAAATTAACCATACTCTAACCATATCAGAAGCCAAAAAAATAGGAGTTATGTGTTGACTATTGGCTGCACCATTGTTTCCAGCAAGACCACCGCCTAAAATATAAGCACCAACAATTCCTCCCAATATACCAAGCGTAGCTCCAAAAATACCAACCATGAGGGCTTCGCACAAAAAGAGGGAAAGTATGTGGACACTTTTTGCACCAATGGCTTTCATGGTTCCAATCTCACGCGTCCTCTCGATGACCGAAGTGTACAGTGTTGTGATAATTCCAACAGCTCCGACTATTAAAGATACGATTGCAATACTCAAAAGAAAAGAGCTGACTCCGGTAGTGAACTGTTGCACAGTCTTGATAATTGCCTTAACTGTTGTGATTCCAATGTCGTTACCATAGAGTTTTCTGATTTCTTGCTCAATCGCATCTACATAGTCTCCAGATCTTGCAACCACGATTAAAGAGTCAAACTTTCCCGATTTATGAAATAGTGTATTACCAACTTGTGTATCGATTATTGCAGAATTATCAATATTTGGATTTCCGGTCTCTTTAATTATTCCTCTTACAATGAAACTTTTTGAATCTTCTTCTCTCTTTCCCGTAGTAGTATCTACAAAAGAATACTTTGCTTTTACAGTTTGGCCTAAAGTTAAAAAGGGTGTTGACTCACCGGGAGGATTAGCTAAATTATTTGATATAATAATAGAAGATGGATCATTTTGTCTTATTCTAGAACCTTCTACAAATTCCAAAGTAGGAGAAAGTACTGTTAGTTTCACGGGATCCATTGAAAATATTCGATACTCTTTAGAGTCCCCCTGAGACTCTAATGTAGTTTGAGCTTGATATGATGGGATAACGTCATCTACAAATGGTAATGAGTGTAACCTGTTTTCAACAGCTAAATTTAAAGTAATTTTCGGCGTCGGTGGTGGACCCACTGCTGGTCCACCTCGTCCTTGTTCTACTTGAGCGGGACTCACGAAAACGATATTACCTGCTAAATTACTGGTTTGTTTACTAAAAAAGCCGCTAAACCCCGCGCTAATACCACCAACGGCAACCATTAAACTACTTCCAACCATAACCATAATGATTGTCAATATAGATTTCGTCCTTCTTTCTTTTAATGCATCAAAAGATAACACAAAAATTTCTTTAATATCCATAATTTACAACCTTACTATTTTTTCTGAAGATCCATCTTATCCTTAGAATCATCATGTCCCAGAAGTGATTCAAAATCATTCTCGTCTCCAGTCTGATCTGTTCTTACAATTTTTACTTTAGATCTTTTAGACCGTAACCATCTAAGAGTAAATATAACTCCCACTGCAATTATAATAAAGATAAGTATTGTAACAATGTTATTGTTTATTAGAAAGCTTTGTCCTTGGTTACTTTGGGCTGCAGTAGAGATGAATTGAACCGTTCCATTCCTAATAACGCTGTAACTATTTCTCAGATCGTCGCTATATGTAATTTTAAATGATACTGGATAAACCCCAGGAGCAGTATGATTGTCTATCGCTAGAGGGATGCTAAATGGCAATGGCGAATTTTCATCAAGATCGCCTAGATACTGTGGAAAGCTAGAAACTGGTTTTAGTGTGAACCTATTTTGCGATACATTCAATGTAGTTGGTGACGATAATAATGGTTCTTGAGGTTGTTTTTCAGTACCTGAGGATGATCCCACTAGTTCTATAGTCGTAAATAATGCCAATGTATTTCCTTTGTTTAAAATATTTCCAACAAGGTTAGGAATTCCACTTATGTAATTAATACCAAGATCATTGATATCTGCTGTTATATTCCCTACTACATTTGCACCTAGATTAAAAGAGTCAGACTTTGACTCACCATTATATATGTAATCAATTAAGACCTTAAAGGATACGGGACTGTTAATCAAGGATTTGGAAGCAAAAACACTTGTGACAAATTCCTGTGTAGTATCCGCACCTATTTCACCTAAGTTCCACTTTGAATTACCAAGAATTTTTACTGAGTCAGAATCTGAATTGAGAGTAACAACGGCATCTGTGATAGACTTGTTATTACTATTAGTAATATTAAATTTTAGATCATCCACTTTTCCTGCCACCAAAGATATGCTCTTATCTTTTTTAGGTGTACCACCTACGTCTACACTATTATCCTTAATTTCATTAGAAACTAGGTTAGGATTATTAAAATAGTAATAATCACTAACTTGCGTCAACGAATAAGAGTCATTTTTGTTATTTTTATCGTTAGTAACATTACCAAATTTAACTTCATTATTTTTTACTATATTGTTGTTGGGTAATGAAGTCAGGTTTTCTACGGAATTAGAAGTAGGAACGGCAGATGAGATACTTAAACCAGATTGCGGAGGAGTAGGCAAAATATGAACACCCATCAATTCGTTTAATGTCTTCCTATTACCATAAGCGTCATTATATGATATACGAAGATCCATATTTTCAAGTATGCTGCCTACAGAATCGCTTGGAAATATTATAGGATCTATTTGTACGCTCCCACCTGCTGGGATCGTTCCTACATTAAATCTCGTGGATCCTGCAGTTACCAGTGGAATTACTTCGATCGATTGTTGGACTGTGGATGAGGAAACATTTTCATCACTGGTAGTCGCAGGGATCACATTATTGTTCTCTGCCCCATTCAGCTGATTCCTATGTGTGACATCCACAATGACTCCTGTAGCTACACCGGAGCCTTCATTTTTAATAAGAGTTCTTACAGTATTAGGTTCACCAGGAACTAGACTAACCACGTTTGAAAAGTTTAAAGCTGGTATTGCATCCAAAATAGCTTTACCACTTAATTTGAAAGGAATCCTAAGCGTTCGATCTCTTGTATCTTCTTCGTCCTGCTCTGCCACATTAAAGTATTTGATCTTTAGAGATCCACTGTATTCTTTTCCCACGAGAGTACTATTTGAGATATTTATCGGAAAATAAAGGGTAAATGTCTTACCAGCATTGACTATACCATTGAAGCTGGCCATTGCGGTATCGGATTCAGCATTTTTTGGAGTCACAAGTGCCTTAAATCCTGATGGAAAATCAAGTGATGCCCTTATGCTTGTTACATCCGAAAATCCTCTATTAATAAGTACAATGGCGAGTATAGAGTCTCCTTCTCCCGGTTCTACCTCCAGTTTTCTTACGGGCGGTATATCCTGTGCTTTTGAGGATTCTGAAGATGTTTCAGCAACCACAGAACCCTGGGCAGTTTGATCTGTGAAAAAGGAATCGATAAATGCAAATCTAGTAGGTCCTTCATTTCCATGTTCCTCTTCATGATCATTATTACTTGTAGATGGTTGGGCCGGGGCCGGAGTAGTAACAGTATTTGTAATTATAATCGGTTCAGGCCGTTGTACAGGTTGTGGTTGTATATTGTTATCATTCTGCTCATTCTCAATCGGTTTCCCTTCACCACTCGATTTCTCCTTTCTATTATCAATGGGTTTGACTTCACCACTAGTCTTCTCCTTTTTATGATTTTCCTTTTTATGATTTTGGCTTCCTTTATCTCCAATGTACCTCTCATCACTATTGTCATGTTTTACTTTAAAGTTTGATGACTTATCCTCTTTTGACTTATCATTTTTATTCTGACTGACGCCTTTATCTGCAAAAGTAGAAGAAATTATTGTATCATTAGAGGCAAGGATACCACCAACAATAACCAGACATATGCAAGAGAGCATGAATACGAAATTTAAGTAGTTATTGTTAATATTCGCATTTTTATTCCCTTTACTGGACGACATATTCAATTTCCGGTATTAATTACTTCTTTCTCGATTGTGCCATCTCTGATTTGTATTGACCTATCTGTCATTCGAGCCAAGCCATCATTATGAGTTACCATAATTATAGTTCTTCTAAATTTGTTTGAAAGCAATTTTAATAAACTGAAAACTTCTGTGCCTGTTTTGGTGTCCAGGTTTCCAGTAGGTTCATCAGCGAGAATAATAGTAGGATTATTCATTAGAGCTCTTGCAATCGCTACTCTTTGCTGTTCTCCACCACTCAGATTAAATGGCTTAAATTGGGCTTTAGATTTTATTCCCAAAAAATCTAATAACTTTAACGCTCTGTTCCTTCTCGTAGATCTATCCATCCCACTTATTACAGCAGGAAATTCTACATTCTTCTGAACACTTGTTCTATTGATCAAATTATAAGACTGAAAAATAAAACCTATGGACTTGTTTCGCAATGCAGCTACTTGAGAATCATGTAGTAAAAAAATGTCAATCCCGCTGATAAATACTTGACCACTTGTGGGTCTTTCTAAGGCGCCTATCATATTAAGCAATGTGCTTTTTCCGCTGCCCGAGGGACCAACAATGGATACTAGTTCACCGGTTCTCACAGTAAAGCTAATATTTTTAACTCCGATTATTCTGCCGGCTGGCGAATCCCAAAATTTTGAAATGTGTCTCACTTCTAACGCAGCTCTACTATGAGTATCATTGGAAGACTTTGAAATATTATTTTGGGCAGGATCTGATTCCAACTCAATATTGTATGAATAATAGAGTAAATAAGTTGTTATCCAATTAATGAAATAATCATTTGTAGGGTTTCATTAAGATATCTAATAGAAAAATACCATCTAAAACGTTTAATTACCATCTATTTACCAAATCTGATTGGTACATGCGGGGGTTGTAGAGCCTGGCCAAATAACAACAAGATTTGGAAACGCAGGACTTAAGATCTAATAAATTGGGGATCCTGTCCTTTAGGGGTTCGTGGGTTCAAATCCCACCTCCCGCATCCATGTAACCTAGTCATTATATCAGTTTTCGAATTCTTGATCTAATTAGTTTTTTAATTTATTTTCAATTAATGTGCTAAATGGTATTCAGGGGTCATTTATGTGTCAGCTGTCCTAGTTAAATCAACTTGTTTTGTTTGATATTCATAAAAAGAACAGGATCACCAGATTGTTAATTAGGATTATCAAGAATCAGCAAAAGAGATAAGCAGACTACAATACCTTTTCAAACAATTTTGGTTCCATTTAGTGGAAATAAATCACAGTATCAAGGTCTATCATGCGCTACAAATGAAAAATAGAAATAATGAATAATTAAATATGAAAAAAAGTACCACTAAGCTATGGAGATAAAAGGATCTTTAGATATAATTTCTAGAACTTATGGAATACTACAAAATAGTGTAAGCAAGTATAAAAAGATCTTAGGTAGACCTCTTACTGCATCAGAAAAAATTCTTGTAGGTCATATTCATAATTCAAATATAAATAGAGAAATTCAATCCGGATCAGACTATATCTTTCTAGATCCAGATAGAGTTGCATTGCAGGATGTAACAGGTCAAATGACACTCTTACAATTCATGCAGTCAGGTCTAAATAGTGTAGTAGTTCCGACTACAGTTCACTGTGATCATCTAATTCAGGCAAGGACAGGTGGCGAGGCCGATACAAAATTGGCTCTTTATGAAAATAATGAAGTATACAAGTTCCTCGAATCATCTTCAAGAAAATATGGCCTTGGATTCTGGAAACCAGGCTCTGGGATAATTCACCAAGTAGTTCTTGAAAATTATGCCTTTCCAGGTGGTTTGATCATAGGCACTGATTCACATACACCTAATGCAGGCGGTCTTGGAATGATTGCAATAGGAGTTGGTGGTCTTGATGCTGCAGAAGTAATGGCAGGAATGTCCTGGGAACTTTTATATCCAAAACGCATTGGTGTGTTTTTGACTGGTAAACTTAATGGATGGACATCACCAAAGGACATTATACTATATGTAGCTTCCAAACTTACAGTTTACGGAGGAACAAATAGAATAATAGAATACTTTGGTCCTGGATCAAGGACCATTAGCTGTACAGGAAAGGCAACTATTACAAACATGGGGGCAGAAATTGGTGCGACCTGCTCTATATTTTCGTATGATAATAAGATGGAGACTTATCTTCGAGCGACAAAACGCGAAGGGATTGCAGATCTAGCGAATAAGTACAGAGATTTATTTACACTGGATAAGGAAATAG
>Ga0193700_1000205_pt1 | contig 8949 bp, 10 predicted proteins | sample U3s1metaG_FD_143057 | JGI IMG/M metagenome (GOLD analysis project Ga0193700, IMG submission 143057) | Soil microbial communities from a riparian zone of the East river system, Colorado, United States - U3s1 | ecosystem: Environmental > Terrestrial > Soil > Riparian zone | place: USA: East River... | reverse complement strand
ATACCATATACCAACCGAGATCCAACTTGGGTTAGACCTGAGATTGTAGCAGAAATAAAGTTTAATCATTGGACAAATGAAGGAATTATGAGAGCACCTATATTCCTCCGATTCAGAGAAGACAAGAAGCCAAACGAGTGTACGATAGTAAGTGAAAAGCATATTGAGGATGAGGATGTCATTACCTCCGCTAATGACAAGGAAGAGGATGATAAGCTGGTGGAGCTGCAGCCAACTAAAACAATATCAAGACATCCTACTACGACAAGAACTATAATACCAGACACCACAACTGCAGTCGCGGAAGAGCAAAAGTTATCATTATCTTTACTCAAGTTCTCTAATCTTGGCAAAGTGTACTGGGATAAGACCTCAGAACATCCTGAATTCACCAAGAGGAATTTACTTGAGTATTACGACAAAATTAGTGCTCATATTCTTCGTTACCTTAAAGATAGACCTGTATCCTTAAGTAGATACCCTGATGGAATAAAAGGTAAGCACTTTTACCATAAAAACTGGGATCAAAAGAAACCTGAATACGTAAAAACAGTACAAGTATATTCTGAATCAAGAAATGACAAGATCAATTATTTAGTGTGTAACAACAAAGAAACACTGCTATGGATAGCAAATCTTGGATGTATTGAAATGCATCCATGGTATAGTAGGCTGAATGATTTCAGTGCTTGTAAAGAAGGGTCATTGTTAGTTGAAGACAAATGTGGACTTGATTTTCCTGACTTCATAGTCTTTGATCTTGATCCTTACATTTACTCAGGTACCGAGAGTAAGGGAGCAGAACCAGAATATAATGTTAAAGGATTCAAAGCTGCAGTAGATGTTGCTTATTATCTAAAGGAGTTATTTGATCAATTAAAGATCAAATCATATGTAAAGACTTCAGGAAAGACCGGTCTTCATATCTTTGTACCGATCAAAAACTCATATTCTTTTAGTCTAACCAGAAAGTTCGCTGAGACTATAGGTAAAATGCTACTTACAAAATATCCACAGAAAATTACAATGGAGTGGGATACTCATAAGAGAAAAGGCAAGGTATTCTTTGATCATAATCAAAATGCTAGAGGAAAGACCATAGCATCAATCTTCTCTGCTAGACCTACTATCTCTGCTACTGTATCTATGCCTTTAAGATGGAAAGAATTAGAATCTATTGTCCCTACAGATTTTACAATATTAAATGTACCTGAAGTCATTAGAAAGACAGGAGATGCATGGAAAGATATTTTAGATCAGAAACAGGATCTCCTTGAAATATTTGAGACTATGGAATAGAATAGCCATGTAAAAATATAGTATTATATATAATTTTAAATTTAGGTTGAATCAAAAGTTGCAATTATGGCAAATACTGATTACAATAATCCACACACAGTCATAGATAAATGTCAAAACACTTGGTAACTATTTGTTCATGTCTTTCATTTGTGATGTCTATCGATACTCAGTTGTCAGTTTGGAGTCTTCAGGAGAGGATAATGAAACCATTAACCACAGTATCAGCAATAATAAAAATTGAATTATTGTTTAGTAATAATATTATTGACTTGCCAAAGGCTGATCTGTTACTTAAGACATTATCATAGCTCTTTTTAAAGTGTATAGAGCTATTCAATGTATGGTATTCGGACTTCTTTGGACTATAATAGTAGTTCTGGTAGTAATCATAATCATAGTTGTATTGCTGAAGGTGCTTTTCGCAGTAATAGCAATAGGTCCTGTAGCGTTAGAACAGCATGTGATACAGGCTATTACCATGTACGTCCAAACTCCTCCGACTTTGCGGTAAGATCTCTGCTTGCCTGCCTGATTCCTTTCTTCTGATAAGAAGCACCTGGTTTAAAACTGTTAAATCATTCTTTTGCAGTAACAGCCTCAAATTCGAAGATATTGAGATAAGATTAAAGGAATAACTGATTGGGAGGTCTGTCGTTAAATTCTATAATATATCATACATATAATTCTCAGTTCCCCTCCTTAGTCTTACCTCGAATCTGAAATACTACCATGCCAAATAGAGCAAATGCGCCGGTTATAGCTGCTATAAAGGCTACAATGAACGCACTAACTGCAATCTGTGCTAATTGAACATTTACACTAGCTGCGAAGATAGCAAACACCAGGACAATGAAACCAATCAAAGCAAATAGACTCAGTAGTATTGTCCTGACATTATTAGATATTCTAGCGGATTCAGATAACTGGATATTATCGCTGCTCTTACTTCGTGATGGCGATGGTGAAACCACTACTACTTTTCGTTCAGTAGTTAGCTTAGCAGAATCATCTGATGAAGTTTCAGCTGGCAGCGTTTCCTTCTTATCCCTCTCGTAATCTTTATTATTACTCATGAGAGCTAATAGGGCTCTAAACTTTATAATGATATTTTCTACAAGTTGTCTTCCTTCATTTTACTGCATTTATCTTCTTCATAATCTAAGTCTTTGGTTAGACTTATTCTAACCCTTTCTTTGGTTGCTCTTCACCTAACATTTTGATCTCTTCTGGTGTTGGTTCCGTATCTCTCTCAAACTTGGCGCTGACTAAACCGCTTGGTGCGTTTATATATAAATAACTACCGTCATAGTTGTTGATATATGATTTTGGGATATAATATAGATGAACCTTCGAGACCCCCTCTCTTACTACAATAAATTCATTTCCTACTCTTTCAACATCTCCTATGTCCACATTATCTGATGCCCTAACATGCTTATGTATAACTTCTTCCCATGGAATATTGACAGTTCCACCAGACGAACTACTTTGAAGAGTGACTCCTGGCTCCTTTGCCATGATAGGTATACCGTGTAAGAACTGGGGATAATTTTCTTCTACCTTACGTTTTCTATTCATATACTCTTCCGTACGAAATTCCGACTCAGCAGGAGGGCTATCCCTTTCATATTTACCTTTAATCTCATCTTTAGTCAACGAAGTATGTAGATGCTCCCCGTCAAAACCCTCAATATAGTATTTCGGAATATAATAGTGCTTCTTACTCACAAGCCCTTCTTTAACTTCTATATACTCAGTTGAAACACTTTCTACTTTCCCGAGATCCTGTCTGTCACTAGATTTTACTTTCTTATCGATAATTTTGTCCCATGACATCTCGACACCACCTGGCATTTGTTTAGCATTGGCAGAAGTTGCTTGAGTACCAGAGGTAGATGAACTGTAAGAAGGAATGGAATTGTCAAAATCACTATATTGTTTTATAACCATACTTTTTCTTTCAGCATATTCAGATGTTTCAAACTCCTTAAGGTCAGGCGGAGTTTCTCTTTCAAATTTAGTCTTTACCTCATCCTTTGTTAAGGATACCCAAAGATTATCGCCATCGTAGCCTTGAATGTAATATTTGGGAATAAAATAATACTTCTTTCCTATTACTCCCTCCTTGGTCTGAATATATTCTCTAGTTATACTTTCTATCTTCCCTAAATCATGATTATCGCTTGATTTGACCTTCTTATCAATAGCTTTCTCCCAGGAAATTATATCACTCATATTTTTTCTAATTAACTCCTATCTACTTGAATTTATCTATTCCAGGACCTCTGTAGAATATTGTTACTTAACATTTTTAGCTAGTCATTTATTAACATGATGACTACTCTAACCTAAGGAATCATGTCTCCACCGTCCAGCCTGCAGAAAAAGGGTAGAAGAAATGTTTACAGATGAGATAATGACGAATAACTACCTGTCTATATTTGAACACGTATTAAATGACGACCCTGGATCGAGATGGTAGCCTAGTTTAGTTTCCAACTACATTGACATAGCAATATTGCAATTATTATGGCGCCTATTAAATTGATTTTTCTTGAGAAGAACTTTCCTATCTATAGATCTAATTCTTATTCTGATTCTTCATTGAAACCGTTGTAATGTAGATTTAGTTCAGCACCATGCAATGGGATACCCTTTAACCACTGTTTCTACAGAAATTCCTTCAATTCAAACAATAACTGGGGAATGTTTTTCAAAGTGTAAATCAACAACTGATTTCTATAATACCTCTCTCCATCTCTCCATCTCTCCGTATCAGATAGACGGATTCATACTTTTTATTACGAGTTATTCTAGGTGGAAATCTTATAAAGACATAACCTCATAAGTAGGAACATACCCAACTTCAGGTACTCATTTAGACGATACCCTTTTACAGCCTATAGAGGGGTTTTTTCATCATTCCAGTATCTTCATGCACGGAATAAACTCGTTGTTTTACCATTGGAGTTAAGTCAATACCAATCAGTATTGTAGTTGCCAGCACCATTGCGGTAGCCCATAAAGTGAATTGTTATTCACAAGATTCTTGTAAACAGGTCATACTATAAAAGTAAATCTTGAGAAATCAATGCTAAAAAGGTATGATATTGATCTTACACAATTTAGACTGAGAACTGCTGACCTCTTAATAAAAGTAGGAAATGGACATGGCTTAAATGTTTCAAAACAGGTATTAGAAAAGTATAAAAATAATGTAAAAATGTTTCCGTGAGAAGTTATGTATATCTGCTTACAAGGAAATTCGCATAGAATCTAGGCCAATAAGCCCCAGGTGCAACAAGTTCTTTCTCCTTATCAGCAGACACTAAGATGTAGATGAGCTCACTTTTTGTGAATTTCGAGTTAAGCATTATTCTCATCCTATCTAATAAGTAGTCAGCATACCAGATCGGCCATTCTGGATCCTCGCCGTCCGAAGCAGCAAAAGCTTTATGATGAGCTTCTGCAGTTTCATTTAGTACATTTGCTAATTCTTCGGTTAATTTATCCTTTGAATTATTCATGTCTATTTCTGTTTCGTTAATACTAATAAGTTTGTGTTTATGATCAGATAGACATAGAAGGACAAAAGCTATCGGAGGACCTTAGAGAGGCATTTCCAGAAGATCTTTTAACTCCCTTCAAATTGGTTTTTCATAACCTAGCACTTCTGAAGGTAAAATGTTAAGCTAGCTATATGTTAAGCTAGCTATAGTATATAGGAGATGCTTATGCCATATCTCTACTATCTAATTTTTACTCATCTATTAATATGATATAACCCCATTTCATTTATTAATGATAGACCAAAAATTGGCAATTATAACAATTCATGATGTAGCTCCTCCATATTTAGAAAAAACGCTACAAGTATCAGATGAACTCAATAAATTGAAAATCCATTATAATCTTGGTATTGTACCATATTATAAAAAAAAATATAATATCAAAGACCATGCTGTTTTCTGTGATCAGGTTTGTTCATTATTACAATTAGGTAATGTAGAACTTGTTCTACATGGACTATATCACGAGGTAGAAGGGAGAATAGAGGATTTTGATACAGAATCAAAAGAAGACGAAATAAAAGATATCCAGCAAGGCTTAGATATTTTGTCAGCCGCTAAACTACCTCGACCTTCTACATTTATACCACCGGAATGGCATCTTAGCCGTCAAGCCATTGAAGCATTAAAGGAATTGAACTTTAATATCTCCGAGTCACAGACAGATCTTGATATTATTCAAAGAGGTAAAAAATACTTACTTCATCCTGCTATGAGTTGGGATCAGGGCGGAGACAAAGAGAAAAATAAAAAAATGGTAACCCAAAATAAACAGCTGTTTTATGATAGAGCGTTTAATGTGGACGGCAACTCTTATGGATTATTTAGAATGGCAATTCATCCTCCTTACGATCCCGATGAAGCGCAAGCAGACCAAATTGAAATGATAAAATACTTAAAAGAGAAAGAATCTTATGAATTTATAAAATATTCAGATTTACTTGGATCGGAGTCTTCTGCATAAATTCCCTCTGCGTGTAGTGGAATAGCTTCTGGAAATATTCTGATACATATTGACTCTTGTTCTCTAAATGTGAAAGAGATGCAAACTTTTGGTAGAGTTAGGTTAAAGTTTGGGCTATATTTCAATAGAAGATATCTATTCAAGACCAACAGGTGTAGAATCAATACCTTTCAAAATAAATAGTAATACATAATATCACTGTTGTGCTGTACATTATGAGCGCCTGATGCCAAAGCCCAAAACCAATTCAGGACCACCATAATAATTCTATGTCCTATCTACCTCAGGCACTCATTTATTTCCGATTGCTAGTGAATGATATCCATATGTGGAATGTATTGATATCTTTTAATCCATTCTTTTTTTATTAGAGACATCTTGCTCTTATTTGTATCAGTTTTCCCCTTAAATTTGAGATCGATTCTACTGAAAAATCCACCGCCACTTGAAGACGGTGTTGGGTAGAAGGAGAGTCTGATTCTGGGCTGGCGTTGCAAGGGTTGCATTGGGTATAGCTGAAGTCTTATTTGATCCAAGAGATGTTCCAGGAGGTGTAGCCTGTGAGGTTGTATTTTTGGATGACGTTTGATTTGGTTGTAGAGCCAGAACTCCTTGCTGCAGCAAGAGGATTGATGAAAACAGGAATATCATTATCAATATTGCAGGCATACCATTCTTTGTTCAAATCCAAATCGATTCATCAGATAGGCTGGAGAATAACTGGGAAGGAAAATCTGATTCATCTTCTACTATTCTTATTAGCGATTATGGCCAGCCTTATTTAGAAAGACATGTCAGCAGAAAAGGAAAAACTTGAAGAAAAGATAGGTGAAGCTCTTGGTTTAGAGATGGCTGCGCAAAAGGCTGTAGAAGAGCTAGGCTCAAAAGGATTATTGGATGAAGCAGGAATGAAGGCTAAATTAGATAAGATGAGAAAAGAAGCGAAAAACCATCAGACAAAGCTTGAAGAATTGGTTCAGAAGTTGTCACAGTCACAAGGATTGAATCCTGAAAATATCCAAAGTACCGCCTTAGAAACTGAACAAAAGGCTTCTCAAATGATGAATACATATCTTGGGGATGAGCCGGATTCTTCTGAAGCAATAGAATTTCTATGCCTTGCTGAGGGCGGTGAAGTAACACACTATGAAGTTTTAAGTACTATGGCAGCAAAGAAAGTTAAAAATAAACAATTCTCCACTGCAGTCAATTCGATTCTGAGGGAAGAACAGAGACATCTTCAATTATGTACTCGATTAGCTAAGCAGGTCGCAGTATCTTGAATAGATCTTTTATTTTCTTGTTTAAGAGGATACTGAACAACGAATCCTCAGATAAGAACAAAGAAGTTTTTAAAGTAGGCTCTTCTATTGCTTTTGACAACATCTTCATGGAATTCTCAAGAAAAACCAGGGAAAGTCTACATTTTTAACAGACGAGTTCATCATGGTGGAATCGGATCTTTGCTAGGATTGTCAAATCTTCTCAAAAAATCTCAACCAATTCCTACAGGAATTTTATCAGGGTTAGGTGAGGGTCTAGCAAAGGATGATTATGCCGATAGAGATGAATGGTTCAAGTTCGAGAAAAAGCATGACGACACCGTAGTACCAGAAACAACGACGACGACGACTTCGTCAACAGATACCGATTTATCATATGCAGACGTCAGTAATGATAATACTAAGTCGCAGCAAGATGATAATAATGCAAGGGCCATCGAGGATGATAATAATGCAAGGGCCATCGAGGGAACGAAAGTGTCATCATCAAATAATCTAGATGAAGAGAAACAATAATCTATTGACCTATTGTTAAATTATTAACCGCTTATTTAATGGTGATTGTCTAACTTGCAGCCGTTAAATATGTTGTAGAACATATGAGAGATAATAATGAGTAATTATAAAGACAAAGGTGAGAAATCTGATGAATCATCCTCTAATGTTGATGCGTCTTTTACATGCGAAGAATGTGGAAAAAAATTTAGTTCTCGTCAAGAACTTAAAGAACACACACACTGATTAAAAAACAACTAGGTTTATCGGTGCTTAAGACTACCATCATCTAATATACTTTTAGTTGTCATCTTGGAGATTTTATTAGACTATTATAGAACCTCTGATTGAGAAAAATTGGATGTTGAGAGCCGACTCCAAAGGATGTATTTAAATCTGAATTTGTCTGTCTAACTAACCAGCAATCATGTTTGATATTTTAAAATACTATAAAGTTTACGAGCCTTATAGTGTATGTTGCCATAGTGGGACACTACTCTTATTGAGTGGTGATGTGTGTGGTCGGCGGCGAGTCTACATTAAATTCTTCAAAAAACAACAAAAAGAAGAAGATATTATTAGTTGATGATGACTCTGATACTACCTGGCTTTCCAAAACAGCTCTAGAACGTAATGGATTTGAAGTCCAGACATTTGGGAGTCCTATTGCGGTACTGGAGAATTTTAAACCTGGGTCGTACGATCTATTACTGATCGATATTAAAATGAAAGAGATGGACGGTTTCGAACTTTATGATAAACTAAGAAAAATGGATAATAACATTAATGTTTGCTTTCTAACAGCAGCACAAGAATATTATAACAACTATAAAGAGCGTTATTCTTGGATACAAAAAGAATGTTTTATAATGAAACCAATTGCGCTAAAGAATCTAGTAAATATAATAAATTCAGTTTTAAGTTAGCTAGCCCATCTATTTTTATCAAATAATCTTTTTAACTGGGATATTCTCAATAAAGATACGCTTTGAGTCAGTCACAACAAGAGCAGGATTTCACAGTTCTCACACCAGGTGTTTCTTATCAGAAAAAAAAAGTCTTGGTTGTAGACGATGAAGTTGATATTACAACGATCTTTAAACTTGTTTTAGAAAAAGTCAATCTGCACGTAGATGTCTATAACGACCCATTGTTAGCATTATCTGACTATAAAGCTGGTATGTATGACCTATTGTTATTTGATATTAGGATGCCAGGGATGAATGGATTTGAACTATATAGAAAAATAAAAGATATAGAAGAGGAAGAGGAGAAAGTTAAGAATGGTAAACCTCGGGTATGCTTTATCACAGCATTTGAAGAATTTCGCAGTGAA
>Ga0193700_1000201_pt1 | contig 9090 bp, 8 predicted proteins | sample U3s1metaG_FD_143057 | JGI IMG/M metagenome (GOLD analysis project Ga0193700, IMG submission 143057) | Soil microbial communities from a riparian zone of the East river system, Colorado, United States - U3s1 | ecosystem: Environmental > Terrestrial > Soil > Riparian zone | place: USA: East River... | reverse complement strand
GGTAACAAGATCATAATCAATTCACTAGGAGTAACTGACAAAGACAAGGAAGAACTTAGAAAGAAAAAGAATAGGGAATATGCAAGGGAACACTATCACAATTATGTAAAGAAAATCCTTCAAACTCATGGAGAAATGTACAAAAAAAGACTAACACAGATTAGACAATGGCGAAAAAACAATCCAGAGAAAGTAAAGCAATATGCTAAGACTTGGCTTGAAAAACATCCGGAACAAAGAAAGGCTTCAGTAAGAGCATATGAGCATAGAAATAGAGACAAGATTTCTGCTTACCATAAAATGTATTATCCAAAGAATAGGGAGCATATCCTAGAACAACAAAGAGAGAGAAGAGAATTAAAGATGTCCATTTACATGGTCTATTGTTCGAATTCCAGCCCTGACAAGTATGACGGCTAGTTGATTTTTTGTTGTCGGCGTTTTTATTGGGAATCCTTTACTACGAACCTGTTCTACATCGTTTATGTCAAATTGTTCTCTTATAAGGTAACTTTTGGCTTCTAATTGTTCGCCATTTCTTCTTCTATAGTCTAGATAGTAGTCTATTGCAGACGTGCATTCTGGACTACAAAATGTAAAGTATTCCTCTCTATCTTCAGGATAAACGGTGATTTTATAGATATTATTATCATCTAGTTTTTGCAGGTGCTTTAGTTGTATCAAACTAATGGCACCAACCCTTATACCAGAAGAAGCCATCAACAAAACGATAACTTTGTAACGCATATCGCACAGGTCCAATATCTTCTTGATTTGGTCATGATCATATGCGCCGTCCTTGCCGCTCTTCTTTTGCCTTCTTGTCTGTGACTTGCCTTTGAACTCTGATATGTATTCCCAGTCTAGTTTTATTTTGTTCATCTTGCAAAAGTGACGAATTGCTGCTAGATCCAGACATGCCATTGCATTTGATTTTGGATTTTCCTGGTTCACATTAACCAGATATTTTGTTATCATGCCTTCTAAATCAGGTAAAGCTATTGTCATCAATTCCTGTGGTTCCTTCAAGTTGTAATACTTGAGGAATCTAAAGAATGAATAGCGATAGTTACGTTTGCTTGATTCGCTATGCAATGAGTTTATGAAGTTAAAATATGGATCTTGCTGCTTTTCTTCTTGCTCCAATTCGATGAGACTACATAAAGAAAAGAGTATTAAACACTTACTAGATGGTGTCTAATATCTATTAAATCCCGCAAGATTGAACTCGCAGTTTCCATTCCACCGGCTCCTTTGCCAATAATTGTTTGTTGCCCTGAATGTTGACATGTAAATGTAACCGCATTGAGAGTACCATCTACACAAATTGGATCCTTTTTAGAGACTGGCTTTGGTGCAACGACTAGTTTTTTTCCATCACAACATGCAATTAACTTTATGGCATTTCCCTTTTTTCGTTCATTGACAACCTGGGTGGCTTGTACATCTCTAATTCCCGTTCTCTGAACATCACTCATTGTTGATTTCATGTTCATTACCAAGTTTGATGCAATTACTAATTTTGCGACTGCATCATAACCATCAATATCTAGTGTTGGATCTTTTTCCGCATACCCTTTTTCCGAGGCGTCTTTGAGGGCTTGGGAAAAATTCAACCCCTCATACATTTTGCTCAGGATATAATTTGTTGTTCCATTAAGGATGCCTTCGAAATTTAGGATTCTGTCTCCTTTCAAACATCTCTTGGCAAATTCTAGTATTGGCGTCCCCCCTCCAACAGTCCCACTAAATTTAAATTCAATTCTATTGTATTCTGCCAATTCCATCAACGAAGGAAATTCCAATGCAAGAGGTCCCTTGTTTACTGTTATTACGTTTTTACCTGACTTCATGGCTGTGATGATGTGGGATTTTCCTGGCTCACCATCCGTGATGTTGGTTGGAGTCAGTTCAATAACTACTTCTGCATCCATATTTTCAATAACATCTAATATTCCAGATGTACCTGTATCGGATCCATACTGCACAACCGATTTCTTTTTCTTTTTGACACTTAGCAATCTGTCCAGATCCAAACCTTGATTGCAAGTTACTATTCCTCCATTATCAGCACATGCAACTACTTTGGGCTTTATACCATACTCATTATATAGATCGGTCGAGTGCGATAATAACAATTTAACAAAGCTCTGGCCAACCACCCCAAATCCTAACAATATTAGTCTCAATTACTCTAGTATCTAAAATATCCGGTTAAATAAGTTTGAATTTCCCTGATAACCTATTTTTTGATTTGTCTATTTTCATCATATTCTCAAGTTTTTAAGATATTCTAATGTATACAGTAAATGAGTGATGCATAAAATGCACATTTTTTGACATTCACAATTTAATACATTTTTTGCAAAAATTGTCATGAATTTCCGAAGTATCGTGATAATAAAAATAAACTGTTTGGAGATCAAGAGAATTGTCTAGGGGATTTGCAGTTTTCACATTCTGGTTAATCGGATTTGGAATTGGCTTTGCAGGTTATCTTTTATTACCTGGAATTGCAGAATGGTTTGCCACATCAATGCCAAAATTTGTCAATCAGGCAGTAATAGGTGCACTGATAGCAGGGATGATTGGATCTGCAGTAAGTACATTCACCGTAGTGATGTGGGCGAATAGGACAAGTTAATATCCTCCGAAAAATATATTTCTGAGTGTACTAGATCAAGGCCATTTTTGTCAATGAAATTTTCATTATCTCTAATTTTTAACGGAAAAACAATTTGAAAAGGATTAAAAATGTCTGAACGTTTTTAATCTGTATATGTATAACGGAGAATTAGAAGTACAGGCTAAAAGAAAGGCCTTGGCCGTTTTACACGATGAAATTACTCATATGCTTAATGCAGCAAGAGATCTATCATCACTTACTGATTCCATAATAAAGGGAACCAGCAAGGAGACTGAATTATCCCTTGTTAGAATGAAAAATGCTGGTGAAGAAGTAGAGAACCTTAGAAGAAAGATGACTAGAGAAATTTCAGATCTGATTCCATAATAAAGGGAACCAGCAAGGAGACTGAATTATCCCTTGATAGAATGAAAAATGCTGGTGAAGAAGTAGAGAACCTTAGAAGAAAGATGACTAGAGAAATTTCAGATACTGGAAGCCTCATGGTCTATAGAGAGGATGTTCTCAGAACTGCCTACATAATTGATGATATAGCTGGATATATCACAGGAATAGCATTTAGACTCGCAAATATTAAAATTACCACGTTAAAAAAAGGCAAATTTGATGAGGATATCAGTGGACTAATAAATATGGTTGTAGAGGCCATTTTTAAGTTAAATGAAATGGCCAGGGCGCTAAGTATAAGCCCTTCAAGCACTATTGAACTTGCACAAGAGGTACAAAACATTGAAAGAAAAGTCGACAACTCTTACAGAAAAGTTGTGATTAAAGCTCTGAATGAAATTCCGAATACAAAAGATCTTCTTCTGGTCAAGGACGCAGTAGAGGGAATAGAGGGAATGGCAGATAAATGTCAGGCTGCGTCAGACTCTCTCACTATACTTGCTCTGAGTATGTAATGGGTCCTTTTTCTGGTACGCTCGTAGAGAGCAGAATTATAATATGGGATCTTGATGATTCAAGGTCAATTTTTTCTCTTGGTTATTATGGGAAACCTCTTGGGATCTACAAACCAAAGGGAATTAATTTTGAAACCCCTCTCATTCTCGATTTAATTGAAGGATGCTATTTGGTTGAATCAAAATTACTTACATTAAGAAATGTCAATGGAGAGAGAATAATTTTAAAAGAGTTGAAAGAAATTTGCAGAAAACAATATGTGCATTTTGATATAAAGTATCTTGTATTCAAAAAGTTAAGAGATGTAGGATATATTGTCTCTCCTGGTATCAAGTTTGGTTGTGATTTTGCTGTATATGAGCAAGGTCCTGGAATTGACCATGCACCATATCTGGTGCAGGTCGTAGACAATCAGCAAGATATCACAGCTACAGGAATAGTTTTGGCTGGAAGATTGGCGACTACTGTTAAGAAGCAATTTATTTTAGCAATCACATCTGTGAAACCTCGGAGAGTTTATTTTCTTAGTTTCGATTGGTGGAGAGCATGAATGACTTTACCTATCATATCAAACACTTTCTTTTACTTTTCATATACAAAAATGAAAGATCATTCTTAGATGATTTAAGTCGTTAAGCTTATTGTTCTTATAAAAGTCTGAAAAATCAATTCTAAACGAGAATCCTGATTAGTTTCTTTGAATAATTTGGATCATGGTTATTTCTTTGTCTTTTATCTTAATACAGCCACGATTAGTAATAAGCCGAGGATTAGAACCAATATCATTATTATAGTAATCTTCACGCTCCAAGTTCAACGAACCTAAGGGGACTGTCTCGACAGTTAACCCAGTCTTTTTCATTTGTGAGGCAAAAATTTCATTCAGGCTTGAAATCTTGATAGTTTCAGATTCATCCTCACCTTCATAGATACTAACAGAATCTACCGCTGTGCTTGCTTCATCATTCATACATTTTGTAATTTTACACTGATAAATAAATTGTATGAAAATCATTGATTGCTATTGGTTTTCAAACTTTTTCATATTTCAATTCATAATGTGTCGAGGCTCGCTATATTTAATAGTGCATTAAATATGCAATCAAGTTATACCAATCAGGGTGGACTCACAGTTGGATAAAGATTTTAAATTTGCCAATAAGGTTGTAGTAGTCACGGGTAGTGGAACTGGAATAGGCAAAGCTATTGCAAAGAAATTTGCTGAAAATGGTGCAAGCATTATTTTACTTGGAAGAAGAAAATGCTGAAAATGGTGCAAGCATTATTTTACTTGGAAGAAGAAAAGAACCATTAGAAGAAACGCAATCTGAATTAGAAAACATAGTCACCAGTGCTGGAAGTCGAGGAAAAATCAGGATATTTGCTGGTGTTGATGTTTCAGATGAAACATCAATAACGAATATGTTCAGTACAATTTCAAAAGAAACAGGACCTGTGGACATTCTTGTTAATAATGCTGGAGTTTCAGGACCTGTGAAGCTTTTTACGAACTCTAATTTTCCCGAGTTCAAAGAATGTATAATGATTCATTTAACGGGTACATTTTGGACTACCCTCAAATGCATTGAAAATATGGAAAAGGGTTCTAAAGTAATTACTATATCTACTTTTTTCACAGAAGAAAACAAGTATGAGCAGCGGCCATATAGATTCAGAACTCCCTACACAAGTGCGCAAGGGGCCAAAAATAGGTTAGCCGAAGCTTTTGCCTGGGAATTAGTCCCTGATGGAATTCAATCAGTAGCAACTAATCCGGGTCCGGTTCATTCGGATCGTATCTACAAGACTGTATATCCAAAGGCGGCTGCAGAATTTTTACGTATCGGAGGGTTCCCTGGATTTTCGTCTATCGAAATAGAAAAAATATTGCAACGGCTTTTGAATGTCTTGGGGGAGGACCAGACTGCTGTGGATAAGGAAATGAATTTAATCATACAAGAAGTATTTAATGAAAGGATTAAAAATGAAGATGATAAGCTCAAACTTACTTTAAGACTCAGACAGCTTTTATCAAAAACACAGGAAATTGCTGAAAAAATACAACTAAATACAAAGAAAATGATAGTTGACAATGAATTTCTTTCTCAGGAACAAGTGGCAGAAATGGTGCTAAACCTATCATCTGAAAAGATGAGCAAATTATTAAATGGAAAGATCGTGCCAAACGACAGAGTATTTTATCCCACAAGACCAATAATTGGAACGCATATTCACCAAAACGAAATTGATATCTCGGATAAAGTAGTTGTTTTGATAATAAATTCATCATCGGAAAAAGATCATAAACGTGCGAAACTAATTGCAAACTTCCTTGTAAATAAAATAAAACAATTGGTGATCCTGACAAAAGATACTAAAGATTTGAATTACTATAAAGAGTTCCATTCTCATTTTGTAAATTTATCGAGTGAGGATGCTGTAAAAAAAATCTTTAAACTGGTTCATGATAAATTCAGTGCAATAGATGGAGTAATTCTGCTGACTGGCGAATATGACTACGGGGTAGCATTAAAGTCCCTTGATAGAAAGCAATGGGACCAGCTGGTGGAAAACTACTTGTTCGTGCCGGCACTGATAACCAGAGAATCTGTAATTAACATGTCTCCAGAAGGGGCAGTAAGTGAACCGTCTCTATTTAAAGGCTCGAAGGGATCAATAACTGTCGTCGGGCCGGACTCTCCCTTAGGAGACAAAATAAGCGGAGTTGTTCGTGCAAGATCGGAAATATTTCGTGGGGCTCTTAGACCCTTCAATGCAACTGTTAATCAAGAGTTAGGAGACGTTATAAAATCAAACATAAGACAATACCTATTGCTTGCTGGCAACATAGAGGGACGTCAACCAGATGATGAAAAAATTACTAATATGATATCAAGTATTCTCTCACAAACTAGCGGAAATAATCAAACCATATTATATGTCGATGAATCATAATGATAATCGTAACTAAATGGGCAATTTGCAGCTCTTTATTTTTCAATTTTATAAAAAAACACATTAATCTATAAGACATATTCTATTTTAGATGACAGATAAATTCGTCCTAGACACGAGCGTAATTATTAATGGCAATGTTTCAGAAATCATACAAGATAAAATAAAACAAAATAGCCAGATAATAATCCCTATAGCTGTTCTGGACGAACTGCAGGCGCAGGCATCGATGAATAAGTCGCATGGATTAGAAGGATTACTTGAAATAAAAAGGATAAGGGATGAATGCAAAGCTAGAAAAATAAGTCTGGAATTTGCGGGAACCAGACCAACAATTGAAGAAATCAGGTTGGCCAAACATGGAAGAATTGATGCTATTATAAAAGATATAGCTTTAGAAAATGATGCTACATTGATAACATGTGACTACGTTCAACACTTGGTATCTGAAGCACATGGAATAAAGTCAATTCATATTAGTTCCTCTAAAAAGGATTCAAAATTGCAATTTGAAAAATATTTTGATGATGATACAATGAGTGTTCATCTAAAGGAAGGTACTTGTCCATATGCAAAAAAAGGTGTACCTGGTAACTTAAAACTCGTGCGTTTGGAAGGAAAAAGACTCACAGCTGAAGAAGTTTATGAAATCATAAAGGAAGTTTTAGAACAATCACGATCAAGAAAAGGATTCACCGAAATTAACAAGGATGGAGCAACTGTCATCCAGTTGGAGAAATATAGAATTGCAATAACAAAAGAGCCCTTTTCAGATGGGCAAGAAATTACGATCGTAAAACCAATAGCAAAGTTGACATTAGAAGACTACGGACTAAGCGAAAAATTATTGGCCCGATTGACTTCAGATGTGGAAGGAATTATTATCGCAGGACCTCCCGGATCTGGCAAGAGTACACTGGCAAGCAGTCTTGCCGAATTTTATGTTACGCAAAATAAAATTGTAAAGACATTTGAATCACCTAGAGATTTGCAAGTACCAAAAGAGGTAACCCAATATGGGCCGCTTGAGGGAAGTTTCGACAATGCTGTTGACATTTTACTGCTCGTACGTCCTGACTATACGATATTTGATGAAATAAGACGATATAGAGACTTTCAAGTATTTTCTGACATGAAACTAGCTGGAGTCGGCATGATAGGAGTAATTCATGCAAGCAAACCCTTGGACGCAGTACAGAGATTTATTGGCAGAATCGAATTGGGGATGATACCCCAAATTCTGGATACGATAATCTTCATGGACGCCGGAATGGTCAAGAAGGTTTATGAAATTTCACTGACGGTCAAAGTACCGTATAAGATGACTGAGGCTGATCTTGCCAGGCCCGTAGTAGAAGTGAAAGATTTTTCGACAGGAGTATTAGAATATGAGATTTATACATATGGTGAAGAAAACGTCATTGTGCCCGTTGACCTGGATAGCGATACTAATCAAAATAACATCTATAAACTTGCAGAATCAAAGATAAAGGATGTAATACGGCGTTTTGATCCGAATCCAGAGATATCCATCTTATCAGGCAATAAAGTTAGAATCAAGGTCCAGAAGGACACAATTCCTCGAATAATTGGAAAAGGTGGATCAACCATAAGTGAGCTTGAAAATATGCTTGGTGTAAGAATAGATGTAGAAATGAAAACCCCTACTCTTGGCAAAGAGGTATACTTTCAAATAAACGAGTCAGGCAATGGAGTTATCATACAGCTAGACGAAGAAACAATTGGTAACAAAGTAAATTTGTACATTGATGATGAATTTATTTGTGCAAATCAAGTGGGAAAGAAATCAAGAATCAAAATAGATAAGAGGTCTGATAGTGGTAGAAAGATATTAAATGCTATTATAGCAGGGCAGAAAATAAAAATTTTTCAAATTGACAATTAATGCGTCAATAAAATAATAAAAATGAAGGGAATGAATACCGATGATTTGGTATCTATTGCAACTAAATCGCTATAATGGTATTAACTAATCTTATAAATTGTTCCATCATTAAAAGACAGAACATAAAGATATCCATCAGGCCCTGTCTTTATATCAGTTATTCCTGCAAAACCTTTTCCAAATATTATCACCTTTTCCAAATATTATCGATTCTAGGTCACCTTTACTTTCGACAACACGATCAGCCAATCCGGGTGCATCTAACTTAAAGTCGGTTCTCTGGTCATTTAACTGAAATCTATAAAGATTTCCATGTCCATAATCTCCCACGAATGCATTATTTGCATATTCTACACCTAATTTATCTGAATTAAAAAATTCAATATCTGTAATACCAAAAGAATCTATAAAGCTAAGTACTGGATCCTTATAATTTGAATTTGGAAAGTTTACCAAATCTTTTTGTGTTATTCCACTATCTGAAATTGGTCCCATTGCTAGTTTCCAGCCACTATTAAATCCAGGTGTAATCATATTAATTTCGTCATGTGAATTTTCGCCATTTTCCGTATCCCATAAGGTTCCGGTAACTGGATCTACCCCCAGCCCAAAACTATTTCTTATTCCATAAGCTTGATACCAATTCAGTGGATCATTGGCATTGTCACCTTTGAAAGGA
>Ga0193700_1000194_pt1 | contig 9277 bp, 11 predicted proteins | sample U3s1metaG_FD_143057 | JGI IMG/M metagenome (GOLD analysis project Ga0193700, IMG submission 143057) | Soil microbial communities from a riparian zone of the East river system, Colorado, United States - U3s1 | ecosystem: Environmental > Terrestrial > Soil > Riparian zone | place: USA: East River... | reverse complement strand
AAATCTGTACTAGCATGGATTCATCTTGTCGGAATGAATGTAGGAGGTGCTGCCACAACACTAGCTATGATATTTGCAGGGTTAATAGGTTCTGGGATACTTTCAGTCATTACAAGCGGAGCTAGCACATCTTCTGTTTCTCAGTTACAACCAAATGTTGGAATCATGGTACAATTTATTCCACCTATATCTGCATTCGCAGGCTTACTTAGCATAGGAGTTATATCAGGTGGCGTAACATATATTGCAACATATTTACAAAAATCAGATAAACTAAAATTGTAAGGCATTGCTAAAAGAAAAGCAAGAAGGGGAACTGGAAAAAAGCAGCACATATCGAGTCTATCAATTGACCAACAACTAGATTCTCAATGATCTAGATGAAAAGGTTCGCAAGATGGCAGAGATTATAATTGAAAGACCAACGATGCAAAAAGTCATATATAAACTTGAGGAGGATATGCAAAGGGGGTATCAGAGGCCAAATCAGTACAAAGTAGTTTTCCTGCGTCTACTACTACCAGTCCAAATGAAGTTGATTGTGATAGCAACATTGACCCGCAGGTGAGTAATGAAGATTATTGTTCAGGATATTGTATCGTTGCTATTAGCTTTTACCCTCTATCTACATCATCCTATCAAGGTAAAAGAGAGATAGTTAGTCTACAGCTGGCCGATCAAATTCACAAGTCGTGACTGCTCATTATCGGCATCTATTATAGGCACTAGGCCTACATATAGCTCGTCTAAACCTCCGGTCAGAAGTTTGGTAAACTGTGCAGCCACAGTATCTTCATTTCCTGATACTATCAAACTGTCTATAAGCGAGTCAGATATCATTTGACTGGCTGTTAATGGAAAACCTGCATCAGCAAACATTTTAGCATAAAAAGGAAACTTCCCGTACATATCAAACAGTTGATGTCCTGCAGCAAGTACAGAATCACGATCCTGACTAAGCGCCACTGAAACATGTGCCACCAATGGAGGAGCTGATCTTCCAACTGCAGCTGCTGCTGCGTGCATAGTCGGAATTGCAGTTCGAATCAAATACGGAACTGGACACATAAATGAAAGTGCTCCATCAGCGATTTCTCCAGCCAGTTGAAATGCTTTCTTTCCTAATGTTGAAATTAACACTGGAATATGCGACGTATGTGGGAACGTCACTTTAACATTAAAGAACTGTCCATGATGATCTACTTTGCCTTCCCATAACACTGTACGTAGCACATTTACATATTCGCGCAGATGGGCTAACGGTGTTGTCTGTGGTAAGCCATAGATGCACTCGATAATGGACTGATGACTGGGACCTATCCCAAGGCGCAATCGACCTGGTGCAATATCATATAGAGACCAAGCTTGCTGTGCCATGACGAGTGGATGACGTGGATAGGTTGGCACAATGGACGTTCCTAAGCGTATTGTAGATGTTTTTGCTGCCGCTGCTGCTAGTGTAGTCAATATGTCTGGCGACCAAGGTGATTGTACCATCCATATTTGTCGTACTCCTGCAGCTTCTGCTGCGGCAATAGTTTTTACTGCAGCCGCCGCATTCGTGCCATCCACTACAAGTCCAACGCGTTCTCGTGTTGGCCGCATACTCGAGGGAACCTGAAAACCTGAATCTTTTGTCACATTTTCACCTCTAACTATATCCGTTTATCCTGTCTGAGTAGGATTTCATCTTGAAGCTTCACTCAAAATCTACTATTTTAATATTGAAACAACCCTGCTGGTTTTTTCACTTAATAGCTCAGCTGTATTTTCTAGTTGGGCTTGCTAAAATAGATAGTATAAATTGACGGTCTGGCAATATTCCTTAATGACATCTACTGCTTTACCATTATCATCTATTTTTTGGTCTAAATAACTTAATTCATGGAAAAACCAGTTTTCCTTTTCTGTGTTTATATCGTTCTTCTGGAGGTACTCTTAAGTTTGCTTTCAAATAATAGTCTAGTTCGTCTTGAGTAATTGTGTCGTCTACACCCTCATTAGTTAGCTTTCCCCACTCATCCAGCTTCTCCCAGCGTTTATGTCTGTAATATAGAAACCTTGGAGGTTGAGATCCTATGTCAAGATAATACTCGTCGTCCTTGTTCTTGGCTAATCGATTGTTTATATCGTCAATATTAGAAAAACCGTCTATTTTCTTGGACAAATCTTTAGCGTAACGATCTACTTTCAATCTGGATCAGCTTCTCCTGCAGCTGCTTCACGTACATAACACTCTGGCCTTCATCTACTAACTTGAATACTGATTCATGGCATTCCTTGATTAACTTTAAGGCTGCTAACTTGTCCTCCTCATCGGTTTGGTAAATATTGCAGCACTCTCTAATCACTTCACGAATTCCTTCTATACTAGTCTGGTACATGAAAGGCAATGTCTCTTTAGCTAAATTATTCAGTGCATAAACAACTTTAATTAAAATCGCTGTAATAAACTGCAATAAAATAAGGGATGAGAAACAAGGAAAGGAAAGTCTTTAAGTAAAAAGTTCGATGAGGGTGACAAGTAGGTAAGTATTTAGTTACTTACCTAGATTTAGGTCCGGTAAAGCTTGATAACTCGATGTTATTCTTCTGTCCTACTTAGTATCATTCTAGATTATATGGTTGTATAAAATGATGATCTTGCTCATAGTTTTTTTTCTCTTTCCTGCTGTTTCTATGTGTTTTCCTTTGTTATCTTGATGTTTTCTGCTGCTATTAACTGTTAATTACCTGTAATACAATAGTAATCTGTAGCGTAAGATAATTTATTTACTCAGGGCGTCTTCATATCCCAGTTGAATTAATTTGCTTATTGTTTCCGAGGTAAAATCAGTAAATTTTCCTGAGATACTATCACTATCGTCTTTACGTTGTATTTGAACTACTTTAACTATCTTGAATGTATCTTTGAGTATATCAATATATTGCTTGTACTGTTCAGTATTAAATCGTCTCGGTGCATATTCATCTAATATTTTGTTAATTTTCTCCTTTATTGCCTCATCATTATCTCCAAGACTAATCAACCTTTCAATTAAATTTACATAGTCTGTGATAAGTCCATCTGTTTTTGCATCATATCCATCACTAAATTTTATATCTATATGTCTATCTTTGACTCCATCAAAATCTTGAGGTACAATATCTCCTCCGATATTGCTAACATTTTCCTTGGGATTGAATACATTTACTATGTACAACTCTAAATCAGGAATCCTTTGTATCTGCTCTTGTGATTTCTTGTACTCATTTGAATCATCTTCTACTATTAGCTTACCTCTCATTTTCTTAGAGGAATTCTCAAGATTTTGAGAACCTATCCTCTTTTCCCAAAACTTTTTGTGTGCTTCTAACAGTTCTCTGATTGGAGTATTACTTATTAGTCCGCCATCCCAAAACTTACGCCCTTCTATCTCTTCATAGGCATAGACTTCAGGCAAGGTTGAACTTGCCATTAAATGTTTGATACCAATACCTTCATTGTATTTGATAATAATAGATTTTCCTAATAGAGAATCACCGTATTCTGTTTCTCTTCTTCCTTGCTCATCCTCATAGCTGTCAAATGTGACTGTTGTCCCTTCTGCTGAATCAACACTAATTACAAGTAATCTTGGTTCTCCTTTCTCAAAGCTAGTTGCAATAGGGAATTTAGCAAACCTTTCTATGCTCTTTCTCAATGGCTGGTTGTCATAGACAAGCCATTGGTTTTGTGAATCACAAAATCTCTTATCCACTATTGGAGGATAAATAGGCTTGAATACTTTTTCAACTCCCGATTTTAAGAATTCTTTTACTGAATAATATCTTCTGGCTGCTTCTTTTGATGCAAGAGAAGGATTATTCCCTTTCTCATATTCTGCTTTCCATTGTTTTAATGCTTCTGATATTTTTGGTGTGGGAGTTGACAAATACTTCCAAAATGACTCAAGTCTTTCTGCAGAACCTTCCCATTTTTTATTTTCAAGAAAATAGCTAACAAGAATTGCACCGTTTATAGCACCCATGGAGGTTCCTGCAATAATGTCAAATAAGTGGTGGTGATCATTACCGTCATTGTTTTGATTTCTTTTCATTTTCTCATAAAGTGACTTGAAAACACCGGCCTGATAAGCACCAAGTGCTCCACCTCCTTGTAATACTAAAGCTCTTTGAACTTTGGGAATAGTATATTTGTATGAGCTTGACATGTTTAGATATAGAGTATATACTATATTTCGCTTTGTACTATCCCTTGTCCTCCAACAATATGTTAGCAAATAAATTCATACAATTGAATTTAAGATCAATTATCTCTTAGATGAGCTAAGAAACTAATCAAGAATCATATTCATCTTGATGACTTAATATACTTCCAAGTTTTTGAGGAACAGGCTGCTAATTGGTTTTATTATAGTATTTATTATGTTTTCAATTAATGGATTTTAGCTTACTTTCTGTCCTGTCTATCCTACATAGAAATTGAAAATGGTTGTTAATCACATTACTCCGACCCATAAGGGGGATATTGTATGGTATCTTCTAATTTTATTACTGTCAATTCTATATCTCCCAATTCTTCCCCTGTGCCTTCAGTCCTAACCTTTCTATGTCTGCTTTACAAGAATAACATGGATGGTCTTTATCAGATGATGACAGCATATGCTTTATGATAATATGGTTTTTGTAACCTGCTTCTTCGTTTGTCGGTTGGAAATCATTACAGTAGTAACATGAATAATAATAGGTTGATATTCCTTGTTCCTTTTCTTCAATTTTTGAGTCGAATGAACATTAAACGTCTCTATATATTCATCGGGGGTTATTTTTTGCTCCGTTCCTTGTTCTTCTCCAACATCTGTTTTTGAGAAATTATTATTATTGCTATGATTGTCTGTATCTGTATCTGTATCTACTATAGTTTCTTGTTTCTCTTTAAAACAAAAAAGAGAATCAGGATTGTTAAAATATATTCTTACTAGCTCGTCTATCGTAATCTTGTTCTTATTATTATCAAATATTTCACAGAAAAGGTCTGGCTCGGAGGAACAAGAAACCACTTCCTCGACTTTGGTCTTTATATACTCGCTTGTCGGATTGAGCGTGAAATCACTAACTTTAACCCTGCTAATTTCTTGTTCCTTGTTCCTTTTTTGGTCTTTTTAAGTCCAGTATTTTATTTTCATCGGTCGTTTCTTCAGGATATATGATGGTTTACTTGCTTCAGTCAGGCTTAAAGCTATTTTTAACTAAGATAAGAGATAATTTATGTAAAATTTACATAATATAGCAAACTTCACATGTATTTAGCCTAGAAAAGCGATGATCAAGCCAAAATTCCTTTGACAAAAAATATTATCTGTCACAAGTTGTATATATGGTTTAGCGTCAGACGCTGACTGGCTGAGCTTGGGGACTTGCCTATCATAATACCGAATTCAAGGGAGGCTGCATATAAGCTCAAGTTTCAGCCCGTCATTCACTCGATTCTATCCCGTTACGTATCCGCTATTATTGTCTCCATGTAGGAGATTCCTCAGGATTGCTACTGGTGGGTGAAGTAGGCGAACAGACATGATCGATGGTATTAGTAGCACTCTCTTGGAAGCTTTGGCTAATACCTATTCCTATGGTACTGTTGTTACTAAAGCAAATTACTGCTTAGAATAAAATCAGTATGGCTGCTGCTGAAGAAAAGATCAGAGCTACTATCAAAGAAAAGTTCGAATGTAACATATGCAAAAAGGTCTTTGAGAGCTTGCCCATTATGAATTACCACAAGCTATTGGAACATAGTGATCTAAACGGCCACCAACAGGGGTTGGATAATGGATACAGCAACGGTTCGGTTAGATTCTTAAAGGGCGCAGTACTAGCAGGGCATCGCCAGTTGAGATAACTAATTTATTCTTAGAGTTATAATTAAGGATAATAAGAAAATTTAACCATAGAAGGCAGTGCGTTTATGATACTTTTCTTTAAGATCGGTAAACTTCTCAAATTCTTTTAACCGCATAACTTTTGAGGGATGCCATGGTTTTGTTCTTACTTTTTGCCTACAATCTGGACATCGTAATATCTGTTTTGAATACTTTAAATTGCAATTGGAACAATAATTAAATAAGTTATAGTCAACTCTACTGCCGATTGGTTTCTTTAATGTTAAAGCTTGTCTGATGCTGCTATCGATAGTATTTGTTGTGTTATGTTTACGGTCTCCTTTGTATTCATCGTAGATTGTCATCCCCAAGTCCCTCCCTTGCTTTTAGGTAAATTGAGATTAGTGTTGGTTGGAGTTTTCTTCCGGATCTTTTGAAGGGCAAGTTCAAAGTGCCTCATTGAAATTCTCAGCTTGTTAGCTTGTTTTTCTGCATTTTCTTCATTTGTCATTATCTTCTTTTCATTCATGGATGTAACCTGTTCCTTAATTGCTGACATTGCTGCTGCATTTACTGTCGCGGTAATATCAGCTCCGGTGTAGCCATCTGTTAGATCTACTAATTTGTTTATATCTACGTCATTATCAAGAGGTTTTCTGCTAGTATGAATTTTAAGTATTTCATGTCTTGCTTCTTTATCTGGAATTGGAACTTCAAGTATTCTGTCAAATCTTCCAGGCCTTAGCAAGGAAACTCTTAAGAATAATATAGAAGGATTAAAACGAATTTCATCATGTCAGATACTGAACGCAGAGCTAAAGAATTGAATAATATTATCAAGCGTTATAACATTAGGCTTGATAATGAAAACTCAGAGCTAAAGATGGGATTAAAAGAAGAAGGCTCAAACGAATATGAAACTCAAATAATTTTAGCTGAAGTATTTGCTAAGCGAGGGGTATAGTTGGAGCGACGCTTCATACTTTTCTGGCACAAAAAATAAATGATTTGTTGAATACCATAGAGTAGATTTATTCTGATAGTATATCCACTTAAGAAATTTCTATTGTAAACATCAAGTAGGTGTAAACCGATTACCAGAAAAGATTTTAAAGTCGTTCTTTTTTTAAGGTGCCTTGATTCCCTTTTAGAGGATGATTTCCTAGAGCGTTGCACTCCCGATATTCAGACTGCAAAGCCTACACGAGAGAATGATGAATCTGATAATAGCATCAACCACACTGTCAGCCAATAATAAAAATCGAATTATTGTTTAGTAATAATACTAGGATTGCCGAAGGCTGATTTGTACTTAAGACATTATCATAGATGCTAATAAAGTATTAGAGCCTATTCAATCTATGGTATTCGGACTTCTTTGGACTATAATAGTTGTTCTGGTAGTAATCATAATCATTGTTGTATTGCTGAAGGTGCTTTTCGCAGTAATAGCAATAGGCCCTATAACATTAGAACAGCATGATATACAAGCTATAACCATGTTTGCTCAAGATCCTCAGATTTTGCGGTAAGGAGCCTCCATCTTCATCTTCTGATTTATTTGTCCTTGGAGTAAAATGGTCTGGAGTTTCCCACCTAAAATGTATAAATTCTCCAGTTCGCTGGCTTAACAATTGCACGACGCTGCCAATATTATTACTATTATTACACTACAAGATGCAGTGGATCAAAATAGGCTTCTCTATTTCCTTTTGGAGCAAAGCTAATAATTTACCAATAGGCCAATAGGTTATTGTTTCTCTTCATCTAGATTATTTGATGATGACACTTTCGTTCCCTCGATAGTCCTTGTACTATTATCATCTTGCAGCGACTTGGTATTATCATTACTGACGTCTGCAGATGATATTTCGGTATCTGTTGACGATGTTGTTGTTGTTGTTTCTGGTACTAAGGTGTCATCATGCTTTTTCTCAAACTTGAACCATTCATCTCTATCAGCATAATCATCCTTTGCTAGACCCTCGCCTAATCCTGATAAAATTCCTGTAGGAATTGGTTGAGACTTTTTGAGAAGATTTGACAATCCTAGCAAAGATCCAATTCCACCATGATGAACTCGTCGGTTAAAGAGGTAGACTTTCCCTGGTTTTTCTTGGGAATTCCAAGAAGATGTTATCAACTTAGCAATTGAAGAGCCTACTTTAAAAGCTTCCTTGTTCTTATCTGATAATTCCTTTTCTGTTTTTGTAGTGTCGTTTGTGTGTGTTGTTTTCTTCTTCCTAGGTGTACGGTTTTTAAAGAACATCTATAGTATCTTCACACTTATATGGTAAAATCAGATAATAAAGATTTGTTTGTTAATTTCTTTACCAAGTAATTGCATCATGGTTGGGAATTTCTAAATAATAAAAACGCGAGGTGTCACATTTACCTCAAAAATGCTCATTCTCTCTATTATTAAGGTTGGCATGGTGTCATTACACTATTATTATCACTACTCGTGAACTTTGTTTAGTTAGACTGTAGGATTATAGAACTCTATTTAACTGGCAAGCAATAGGTATGGTAAGCAAGATAAGAGGAGGAGAATCAATTCAATCTAAAGATCAAGAAAGAATTGTCCTAAGCTATGAAAAGTATCTCAAAAGCAAAAGCAAAAGATAATAATGTATGCTACTTAAATCTGTTTATTTCGTCGATGAAGACTAGCAGATATTTTTCGTCTATAAGAATGAGTTTGATAAGCATATTTGCTCTGACATTTTAATGAATTAATAACCCGGATAGCAGAATCTAAAAACACCATTTTTGAGTGGCCATACTTGTTTTATTTTGAATCGCATAAATCTCACTTCACACTTTTATCTCCTCTTTCAAATCGTTCATGCTGTAGGAGATCATGCTGTGTTTGAAAGGGCTTTCCACATATACTGCACGTAAAATTCGACATTGCCGTTGGTGTTACCTCAGGATAGTCTGTTCTTTCCTCATCTCTATTCACAGCTTCTCTGTTCTTTGTGCTGTTATCAGCGGTTAGATCACGCGTCCTAAAGTTAGGATTCTTTCTCGTTTCGTCGGTTATCTGATAATCTGTTTTCTTCTCAACATTATTTGCTTCTAATGCCTTTTGTACATGATAGAGATCCCTAAATTTTATGTAGCCATCAAGGCCTTGAAATAAGGCCATGACGTTGGAATCGACAGTAACTTTTCTAACATGATCAAGAATATTATTTTTGTATGCTGGAAATTCCATTGTATTCAAATAACCTAGAGCATGTCTGATAAAATCGGCATCCTTACTTGCTTTCTCAGTAGACCGATTAATTGAATTGGCATCATGTGTAGGCTGGTGTCTTTCTGAGCTTATACTCGCCTTGGAAATGTCACTATCTTGTATCTTAACCATGTACTATCTCGCCTATACCTTAGTTAACTGGACAATATCATTC
>Ga0193700_1000191_pt1 | contig 9503 bp, 9 predicted proteins | sample U3s1metaG_FD_143057 | JGI IMG/M metagenome (GOLD analysis project Ga0193700, IMG submission 143057) | Soil microbial communities from a riparian zone of the East river system, Colorado, United States - U3s1 | ecosystem: Environmental > Terrestrial > Soil > Riparian zone | place: USA: East River... | reverse complement strand
TGGTGTATCACAAGCAATCAAAATTATTACTGAGCAACTAAGACAAAGCCCACAATACTTGCAATGGCAGGCTATCAATAGATGGAACGGTCAAATGCCCTATGCTCTTGGTGGGAGCGGAGTTCCATTTTTCCAGCTGCCAACACCTACAACACAACAACAATCAGCGCTAAGCAACCAAACCAGATAATAGTAGCAGTAGCAGTAGCAGTAGCAGTAGCAGTTAACTTTTATCACTGCTATGTTTTCGACAAAACTGTTACTACTATTATTGATGCCTCTTTGAACTGTCTATTGAATCCGTTATTACTTCTGATTTGGCTTCCAAAATTTGTCTTACAACAGCTTTCTATTCTGAGTCTTAAGTCTATTTTATCTGTACTTGACTCAGACTCTAGATCGAAATGGGTATGGATCATGACATAACTTAGATACTACATAAAATAGAGATCAGAATCGACTCAGTAGTACTAAAGATACGATTGAAAGAAAGGTTTCAGAATTTTTACTTCACAATCATCACAGGGCAAGGGGAATAGGTTACTACTTTAGAAGCAACACTTCCAAGTAACATCTTTGTAAAACCTGATCTTCCTCTAGTACCCATCAGGATCAGATCAATTTTTTCACGCTCTACATAGTCCACTATTGTAGCTTCTACTGATACAGGACCTTCAATAATTTCAGATTTGTATGGAATATTGTTTTCTTTAGCATGTGTACCAATTTGATCTAACCATTGTTGGGCTTCTTTCTTTTTTTGCTCCAACTCTCTTATGCCATAAGTAGGGGCTGTAATAAAGGATGCAGATAAATAGCTTAGTTTAGTTATATCCAGTACAGTTAAGCCTATTAATTGTGAATTATTTTCCTTTTTAGACATTGAAATCGCGTAGTCTGCTGCTTCCATTGACTTTTCTGAGCCGTCAACAGCAACCAGAATCTTTGAAAATTTTCCTTGTGTACTTTGTGCCATATTTATACCTTGTATTACCAACTTAAGAAGAGTTAGATTAAAAATTAGAGTATATTAGAGATTCAAGCATAATTAGAATATGGTAAGGTACAAGGTGGGCACACAATAATTGAAGGATACAATCATTGCGTATTGTCAATTTTTGACATGGTTGCGTCGATCGCCCTAGTGAGAGCAGTCAGTCTTATTGAAACTCTTTTTGCCAATTCAACAAACGTTGTAGATTCTAATCTACATAAAATTACAGAATGCCAAAACAATGTTCTGAGATCTGATCAAAAAGGCTGCTATACGAACGCAGCTCAATTCAATGCAGCCGTTGTTTTTTGTACTTTATAAGAAATCTCTACCTATGCATCTAAATACGACTTTTTTTACAATTCGAAATATTTTATAATCAAGTTCACGGAATCGAATACTAATAATAATATTATGAGATGGGATAATGTTTAATCACAGAAATGTGGGACAAAGAATACCATTTCATTTCATGAAACACCTATTAATTTTAGCAATGATAAATACACTAAATATGATATAGATGAGGCACATATATATTGGCTAGATTCATGTAAATGGATGCTAACAAATTTTCTTGCTTTGTAGATCTTTGCGAAAAGATTCGTTCAAGTACGAGCAAGAATGAAAAGGTGAGCATTCTTTCTGCATACCTTTCCATCCTAGATGAGAGTTCGTTGCCTATCGTTGTTCTGTTCTTATCGGGCAACATCTTTCCCAAAGGTTCCAGACTAAATTTGAATCTAGGTTTTAGTACCATTATGCATTCGCTATCTGAAATTGCGACACTAGAGCCTAAGGAAATTCAACAGATTTATCTTAAACACGGAGATATGGGTGCACTGACAGAATACGCGGTATCAAGAAAGTATATAATCCCACTTTTACAACAACAAGAACAATTAACATTATCAAATGTATATGCTCGACTCAAGAAAATCGCATCTGCAACGGGTTCAGGTTCAGGTAAAAATAAAACGAAAATCTTGAAAGGTTTGCTTATATCTTGCTCACCCATAGAAGCGAAATATCTCGTAAAAATCATAAATAGCGAAATGCGGATTGGTTTGGTTGAAGGTCTAATTGAGCTTGCCATCGCAAAGGCATTCGCATGTAATATCAAAGATGTAAGAGAAGCAATGCTTCTTTCTGCAGATATCTCCTATGTATCAATTCTTGCAAAGAATGGTTCCCTAAGAACAACCATAATGGGACCTCTGACACCCTTCGGATTCATGCTCGCAGACACTATGTTTACTGTTGAAGAAATAGCTAATTACTATCAGAAACCTTTGATTTGCGAGTATAACTATGATGGTATACGGGTTCAGATGCACAAGTCTAAAGGTGTGATTCGGGCGTTCTCTAGAAAGCTTGATGATATTACCAGTACATTTCCCGAATTAGTAAATGCCGCTGCCACGTCAACTTCGTCTTTGACATCCTCCTCTGATTGCGATTTTATTTTAGATGGTGAGATACTAGCATTTAAAAATGATAGACCACTACTTTTTCAGCATTTGCAAAAAAGACTCCACAAAAAGAATGTTACAAAAAAAATTATAGACGAAATTCCCGTTATATACGCAGTCTATGATATTTTATATTTCGGAGAGGAACAAGTGATCAAAAAGCCATTAATCCAACGAAAGCAAATTCTATCAAACATTCAATTCAAAAAACCGATCATAAATGCAAGTTACAAGATTGTACATTTAGTAGAGGAAATGGCCGCAATGTTTGCCGAAAGCAGGAACAAGGGTCACGAAGGTCTGATACTCAAGGACCCTGATTCTCAGTACCAGTTAGGGAAGAGGGGGAGGTATTGGATGAAGCTTAAAACAGAACTTGATACGATTGATGCAGTTATCGTAATGGCTGAATATGGTCATGGAAAGAGGGCGGGTACTCTATCGGATTATACATTCGCAGTTAGAGATGATAGTAATAACAGTAAATTAAGGACTATTGGAAAAGCGTATTCTGGTTTGTCTACGAAGAAATAGGTGAAATGACCACTAAATTACGATCAATTGTGATGAAGGATGAAGGCTCTAGGTTGATAGTAAATCCTGAAATTGTTTTGGAAATTGCTTTTGATAGCATCCAAAAGAGTGAGAGATATGACAGTGGGTTTGCATTCCGCTTTCCTAGAATAAAATATATTCGCAGTGATAAAACAATAAATGACATAGATACTCTAGCAAAAGTGAATCAAATCTATCAAAGACAAGTTCATTCGGTAGATAAATGACCTAGTGTGACTATTATTTAGTTCTATATCGTAATAAATTGTTGAAAAGGAATTACGAGAGTTGTCTCCATATTTACTCTGCCGCTAAGACATTCTGATCTTACTGTCATTTATTTCAGATAAAATAACAATATTGCTATTTCCTAATTCCTTCACCTTGAATTTATCACTGAGGTACTTCGCTGTAACTTGTTTATGGCAGTCACTACATAATGTTCTGAGGTTTTTGTGATTGTGAAAAAATTCTAAAGTTGCTTTGATTTTGTTTTCTAGCGTATCATATTTGTACCCTTGCTGTCCATATAGTGACTTTGGTATGATATGGTCACATTCTAATTTTTTTGACCTTGCAAATCTTCTTCTGTATGTATAAGGAAATGCTCTTTTGCAAATCTGACAAGTATACCTATCGCGTTTAAATATATCAGATCTAACGCGCTCCCAATAAAAATTGTGATAATACCAGTGCCGGAAATCCTTATTGCATTTCTTGGAACAGTATTTTCTATATGGTGATTTTGGATAGTCATTGCAGTGGGTGTTTCTGCATAGTAGCATACCCTTACTGTCATACTTATCGAATTCCTCTATGTATACTATCATTTTTAAAGTGTTGTATAATGCAATAACCATAAAATTGTAAACTGCCTTATCATTTTATAGTTTAAAAATCCTTCACCTTTTGGTTCGTATAATTTTAAAATAGAGATATGTCTATTATACCTTCGATGGGAAATAAGACTGATTTAAAATTTATCTGGCTGATCGCGTAGGATAACCTAAAGGAAACTCATGAGATGCTGTAAAGGTAAAGAAGTATGAATAGAGAGCCAATTTAACTCGACCAATTCTACCACTGCTCTGATGAGGTTATCCATGCAATAAAAATTATAGGTGGAATCTTGTAGTCTGTAACTTACCAAAGGCGTTTTCATAATATTATAAAGGAAATTTGAGTGTGGACTTCTCTAGTTCAAGAATAGGAACATATAATGCTAGAGTATCAGTGCCTATATTATCTACAAAATTGAATTCACCAGTTAATCGCTTTAGCTCTATAAATTTCTTATGTGGCTTTTCATTTTGAACGAAATAATGTATTATTGTACTACCGACGGCTCCTGTTTGAATAAAGAGTAACTGTTGATTATTGTAGTTGATATGATAAAGCATAGGCGTTAAACCCAAAGCGGATTGTGCTGAATATACTATAACTTTGAGCATGTCTTTCAGTTCTTGATATTTCAGATACGTGAAGGACGAATCCTCTTTGCGTGACATGAGATAGAAAATGAATTATGAATATTATAATGTATGCCTTGTTTTCGGTATATTATCGGAAAAAAAGACAAGATGATGGCCTTGATTGCTATGCTTATAAATAAAGCGGCTCTAGATAATTGAACAACTATAACTTGCTCCATCTCTTTGATTTTGATAATTTTGAGACCCAGCATATACTTACGACTAGTTAGACAATTCATACTGGAGCTGAATATCATTGATTGTAAACCAAATTATACAGGTTTGGCTAATTTTTTTGATCTAGAACTATAAAGCCTTGCTTAGGTTAATTTTGAATAGCTGGTGTAATTATGTATAGTCTTTACTGTAAAGTTAAGTGAGGTCAATTATCAAGATTTGTTACCTTATTGACTTAAATAATTATTTTTCTCATTTTATTGGATGGCCAGTCATAATAATCATCATAAGAACGTTGACAAGAAAAGATTTTATTCTCTTATTTCTCCTCATGTTCAAGAAGAAGGGCAGGATAATGTCATTATTGAAGATTGGTTAGCAGAAAGACTTGCAGATAAGCTGAGGAAAGCCTCAATGGTTGTGCAGCAGACTCACATACCTCATTTACTGTATAGAAATACCATTGAAGAAAGTAAGGATGCTTTACAGGAGGAAGTGGGCATGATATCCGGAAAACACATAGTTATTATGATATATAGTTATGGAGGCTTTGTTCCTTCCACTTTTCAGAAAATTGAAGTATATACGTCAGACAAATTCACAAATTGGATTGTAAAAAATGGAAAAAAGGATCTCCTTTTGCAATGCCTTGAAAGTTTAGAGTAACATAATGGACGGTATTGCCTTACTCGTTATTCCCCTATAGTTATCAACTGCCCTTGAGCTTCCTATTTTAAGTTTTTTAAAACTTATTCAAAATGCGTATTTCCAATCACAAGGAGTCTACATAGGACAAGTTTTAGTTGTTTCATTATTCTGTTTGCATTCTTGGATTTTCATTTCATTTTCATATATCAGACTCTATTTCTTATGACAATAATCTCACCTGAAGCGACCTCGTTAATATTGCCTTCTGGTGTTTTCACAAGTAATATTCCATCAGCGTCGATATCTATAGCAACACCTTCAAAGGTCTCCTTGTCCTGTTTTACTAAAACTGAATTACCTACAGTTTCAGATCTTTCTTTCAATTTTGTAATAATTTTCTTCGAGCCTTCTTTTTCTAATTGAAAATAATAGTATTCTAATTTTTCTAGAAATGATTGCATAATCACAATTATATTAACATTTTTGCCGGAGAGCTCGTTTTTTAACGATGTAATTCCAAAGCATTTGGAATTGATGCCACCACACCTTCTACTGACATATGAGCTAAGCTTCGCAGCATCAATATTTGCATTGATTCCAATGCCTATTACTGCATAGTTAATGGTTTTGGCATCTATACTTGTGTCTACTACAATGCCAGATACTTTCTTATCTTGAATCATTATATCATTAGGCCATTTAATTCTTGAATTCAATTGTGTCTTCTCCTTAATTGCGTCACCAACTGCAAGGGCAGCAATGAAAGGTAGAAGTGTGGTTTGGGTTACCCTTATTTTTGGTTTTAAGATGATGGATAACCAGATACCACCTTTGGGCGAGATCCATTTTCTTTCATCGATTCTTCCCTTCCCGCATCTTTGTCGTTCAGCTATAATTACTGTTCCATGTGCGCTTTCTCTTAATTTTCTTTCTGCCAAATTAACCGCTAAAGTCTGGGTAGAACTTAATTCTTTGTAAAAATGCACTGTTTCGCCAATTACCGTTGTATGCAAGAGTTGTCTTAGCTCCCAAGGAATTGGTGAACCACTAGGACATACAATCTTGTAATTAGCCGCTCTCTTTGATTCTATAGCTAGATCATGACTTCAATCCCAATACCAATATAATAACAATTCTGCTAATAAAAAGATGATTTCTAAATAAATCAATAGTTGAATTTTTTCTTTATCGGGACCGCATCTCTATTGCATATTGCATATTTACCGTTCGCACTGGGTTTTCTCGAATTTTTTTTGTAAATTTTACCTTCTTATTCAAATATGCAAGTAATGCGCGTTGTAGGTTTTCCCATTCATGCGATTTTATTTCTTATACATGTCCACCTGATGAATTGGCAAGGTAGATACGATTCTACCAAGATTATACGTATTAAATATGCGAGCAAGATGTTTCAATCAGTTCTGAATTGAATAATACAATTTTCTGTATTCTACAGGTTTTAATCATGGATTAAGTTGCAAATATGTCTGGCGCTTTACCTGGTCAATTACCATAACAGAAAGGTCACTATATTCTCTGCCTTCTAACTCGTTAACTCTACCTTTGAATACTGTCTCTTTATTATCTTTTGTTAGATATTCAAAGACCCAGACCTTTAGATTCGAGGTATCGATTCCATTTTTCCTCAAGAAAATTGCAATGTCGGACTGCATAAAGTTTCTTGATGAGTCTTTAGGCCATGGCCTTGGGAGTAAAATTACGCTCTTCCCACTAACTAAGGCCTTGACCAATTCCAATTTCTTTTGTTCAATATCACTTGTTACATGAAAGGTGACAATATACGCCTTGTCAAGAGGTACTTTGGATTTTGCTGCAGCAACTTGAATTGAACTAATGCCTGGAATAATTTCAATATTATCTTCACAAAAGAGTTCCATTAGTCTATCAACTAATTCCGATTCAGAAAAATTCGCATCACCTGTAAAGAGTATTGCGCAACAATCACCGTCATTCATTCTCTTATGAATACTTTGATATACGTCTTCTTGATTCTTCATAGTTACCTCAAAAACCTCCTGATTGCTTCTATCAATTGCACTTTCAATTGTAGTTAGAGTATACTTATATCCGACAACATAGTGGCATTTATGAAGAGCCTCTTTCGCTGCATCGGTCAGATATTTGGGAGAACCTGGACCCACTCCAATAGCATATAGTTTCTTTGGCAATTCTAGTATGTAGGATAAGTAAATAATCTGTCTTTAAACTTATGGCTTGTAGGAAAGAATAGTACTATACTCTTGCACATTATTTGACTTCTCTTCTGTCTTCAGTATCTCCACAATAAATCCAAGGAATACTGGCTTCCAATTGTGTTCAAAGTTTTAAGAGATTAATGAGTGGAGCCCAATTCATATGTTGAAATTCAATAGGATCTTTCATTGGATATTTTACCCAACCTTTGACAATCGAAAATTTGTAGTTTTCTGGTTTATTTCCTAGATTAGCGTTGACTTTGAGTAATGTACCCCAGCGTTTTTCCTCTTGGGTCACATCTAAAACCTGGTTATGTGTAATTTCAAGATTTTCTTCACTTTTATGAAGGTCATCCTCTAAATTTTTCATTTTGTATCCTTCTAAGGGTCTAAATACATTTTCACCATCTTCGAATCGTTTAAGCTGCCTAGTGGAGTATACGCTGTGTACTCGATAAGTCATATTTGTTTTTGTAATAAAAGCAATACGCTTATCGGTAATGACTAGCATACCTTCCTTGCCTCTTTTCATAAAACCTTCCTTTTCGCCCCATATCCACATTAAATGCGCCTTGATTTGTTCATTCCACTCTATCAATGTATATTGTGCAATAATTTAGCATCATTAAAAACTTCTTGTCGTGTTAGACGAGGAGGTTTATTATAACCGGGCTATTTACTTCTGATCTCACACCTGCCTTCAGCATTTTTCTTATGACTATGCCAGTGTATAGCACAGCCTATAAGTCTATGTTCGCTACATCTACAAATTGGACATAGTTTTAGTCTTTTAAACATCGGTTAGCTTTTCTTACACCTCTTATTATAATAATAGTATTGTTGGTTATAGCTTTGGGTAATATGAGTCCATATATACTGGCCTTGCTAAGCAACAGGCCAATAAAAACGAACAAGGGGCAAAGTTCAAATTCTTTCTGCCATCCTCTAATGGTATAATATGGCCAGCAAGACAGCAGTTCTGGTACCATCTATAATTGTAGCTGTTGCTGTGGGTGCACTGGGTCTTGCTTTCATTCCTACTGATATCAAAAACAGGCAGCCAGACTTTCCACAAGGGATAGTTAGAATCGGCCATGATATAATTAAGGTTGAAATTGCAAAATCTAACGCAGAAAAACAAAGGTGGTTAATGTTCAGAGTAGAAAAAATGCCATTGAATTCGGCGATGATCCTAGTTTATGAAAAACCAGACTTATATGCAATGTGGCTTTTAAATATTGATTATAATCTTGATTTGATGTGGTTTGATGGAGCAGGGAATCTAGTATACAAGGTAAAAGACGGGCATAGATGTACAAATACTTTTGATGCATCAGATTGTACTTATAAGAATACAGTACCTGCCAAATATGTCATTGCTGCAACATCGGGGTTCATAGATAAACATCGAATTACTAAAGAATCAAAGCTGACCATAACTTCGATCTAATACCTCCTACTACATAGGTTATGCCTGCTTATTATTGTCATTTGTTCACATAAAGAGATGGTAATCGGCTATCTGACTTCTATTGTACCAACTTATAAGATACAAGTTTGTTATCCTGCATAATAGGTATTATAATCATATTTTGACCTGGTATGAACTCTAGGTCAGCAGCTCCTTGTCTTCGTAAGTCTATCAAAGTTCCATACCCTCTTCCATCAGCGTTAACAGTATATACCTTTCCTGCAGGGTTATCAGTAACATAGTAATGCGTTTCTGCAGCATCTGATACTATTCCATCAAGACCGCCAATGGGACTGGTTACGCCTTCAGTTCCTAAATTGCTTATCGTCTTATTTTTTAGATCTACAACCTTCATACCCGCTCCAGGTTTACTGAAATCTGATCCAAAGGATGCAACAATTAGTTTATTTTTATTATTGTCAACATGCAAACCATTAGGACCATTTAAGTCTGAGCTTTGTAGCCAAACTTGTAGGGATGTACTGTTCTTAAGGTTCC
>Ga0193700_1000180_pt1 | contig 9821 bp, 9 predicted proteins | sample U3s1metaG_FD_143057 | JGI IMG/M metagenome (GOLD analysis project Ga0193700, IMG submission 143057) | Soil microbial communities from a riparian zone of the East river system, Colorado, United States - U3s1 | ecosystem: Environmental > Terrestrial > Soil > Riparian zone | place: USA: East River... | reverse complement strand
CTTCTTATATAACCTTATCAGTTTGGAGAACTCAAAAGAGCCTATCAGCTTTGTTGAGTAGGCGCAACATCTTGCGGCCTCTGGCTAAAATGCAGCGGCTAAGCAAGGCTCATTGTGTTTGCTTTTGTAACTTTTTAACATTCAGACACTTTGGCAATCAATTCATTTATCATCTTTTGTTGCTGCAATATTAAGAGCATAAATAATGATTCAGCTGAATAGTATTCACCTTTGGAACTAACAGCTCTAATGTAGTCTTTTTTTTGTCCACATTCAGAAAGCATCCTAACAAAGAGAAGTGCACTTTCTTCCCTTAGAGCATATTCAAAGTCTTTCCATGATTTGATTTCTGTGTCTAAGATACTGATACTGTCCTTATCTTCCTTTTGTTCATTTTGGGACACTTCCATTATTATCTTGAAGCGTTTACACTCTTTTTAATGATAGGGTCACAAGGGGAGAGGCTGAGGAGATGGGATATTTACTGGAATATACTTAAGTGCTGCTTCGTGCGCATGATCTCCATTTTGGTCGGGGTCAGCAGTTGTATCTATCCTGAGAGGAGACGGCCAGGATGCCTTGCTCTAGGTAGGCGCGCCCCACTGCTCAGCGATCTTGCTCATCGATTCTAGTTGCAAACGGTATCCAGGCTTTCGATGATAACTAATCCGATTGAGATGGCTCCTTAATTGGACATTTATTCAATTCCACATCACTAGCGGTATCATTACAGGAAAATTGAGATGCAGAGCAACAAGCTTATGAAATCTAAAATACAAGCTGAATGGTATATGGCATAATAACTTTGGTCAAAACTAGAAGTATTGCTTTGTCTTTAGCATTATTATTGATAGCTACATTCGCATTATCTTGTTTATCTACTGGTATTTTTAAACAACAAGATGAAGCGCTAGCTCAACGATATATCCAGACAATAAAATATAGAAATCTGATAATAGATTTAGGTAATGGAGTAAAGACTAATGCTCAATTAACTCTTCCAGCTGTTGGAAAAGGACCATTTCCTGCTGTACTGCTTGTTCATGGTTCTGGGCGAACAGACATGAATGAGACTGCACCAATGAATGTTAAACCGTTCTGGCAAATATCTCAATATTTGACAGAAAGGGGATTTGTTGTCCTTAGGTATGATAAGAGGGGTATTGGTGCAAATCATATTATTTCGGATAGCAACGTATGGGGAAATGCAACATTTAACGAGCTAAAACAGGATGCAGAGAAGGCTTTAGCCATCTTAATAAATCAGCCAGAAGTTGATCCAAACAAGATAACCGTATTAGGTCATAGTGAGGGTACTATGATAGCGCCTAGAGTTGCAATCGATAATACCACAAAAGTGAAAAATGTAGTACTTATGGGAACAGTGGCTCAGAACCTTGGTGATATACAATATCTCCAAGTTGTCAGCATACCACTACTCTATGCTGAAAAGGTATTAGACCACAATCATGACGGAATGCTGTCAGTATCTGAAGCAAATGAGAATCCCGTTTTCAGTGGTATGGTTGGAAATTTTACACTACTTCTAGAGACTACTAACGGGACTACACACCAATTAAATCCTAAATATAATACAGATAAAGATGCATACATAAGTATTAATAATGAACTTAAACCCAAACTAGTAGCGCAAGTTGATTCTCTCCCAGCGATAACACTAGGTAAGAAGTGTACTAGTGCATGTCCTATTTGGGTTAGATCGCACTTTGCTCTGGAACCCACTTTGAGTATAATAGGCAATGTTTCTCCTAAGACGAGTATTCTAATACTACAAGGTGAGAATGATACACAAACCCCAGTACAACAAGCATTTCTTCTACAGCAAACATTAATAGATAAAAGACATGCAGATCATACTCTGATAACATATCCAAACCTTGGTCATGTGTTCTATCCTTCATCTGAATGGAAGACTGCCTTTGGATCAATACAACAAAGTGTTTTAGCAGACCTTTATTCATGGCTTGAAGCTCATTCTGGTCTTTCACGTTCCTCTGTTACTACTACCTCCACTACAGGAGCAAATACAAGTTCATTGATACAAATATGACTTCTCCTGGAAGTTCCAAGAGGTAGCTATAGAACGACAACTACAAATAAATAAATAAATTAAATTAGGCGTTAGACAGACTAAAGTAGGAATAGCACTGTTATGAATAACAAGATCAACAACTACTACAATCCAATACTGAAACTGCTGCTGAGCCAACCCAACAGGTATATCAACTTGCTACGTTATGGTGAACTTTTTCATGTAGATTTGGTAAATGGGATTGCAAAAAGAGCCAACAAAAGCGATAGAATACATGATGATTACCCTTTTTACTATTCTGAATGTAAAAGCATTGAAGACTATCTGTTATTTTTATTTTGTCAGAGTGGATTAGATGTCAAAATTGATTCTTCACAAAAGAAAAAAAGACATATTGTAATGTTCTCAGTTCCTAGTATTACTAAGTCGCTAAGTTCCTGAGAAATCAACATAAACCGCTTGGAACCTGGCATGATAATATCGCTTACTAAAATGTTGAGATGTTTGGGAGCTTCGTTCTAGTTAGATTTGTAGCTATTACACGCCCATCAATCATAATTTGAATATTATTATTTACGCGCTGAGTTGCTGATGATTGTCCTCTCGAAGCTACGTAACCTAGCCAACTTTGTGCTAGATAAGATAGGATGTGGATTATCTCTAGGTTGGTAATCGTCTCTATGAAAGAACTTAATTTTATGGCTCTTAGGATTGTCCTCCCTCTCTTTCTCCTCGTACTCTCTTGCCAAATCCGTCCTTCTTTCAGTATCATATATCTCTGCTACAACACTGCAATGTCTATTTCCGCATGCATGAGGTTCACATATGCTTGATTAAGAAGATCAGGTCTTTTTACTTTATTTTTCTTTCCCAATGTATGTAGCAAATATTGCTTCTGATACAGCTCTCCGTGCTTACCTAGCTAGGAACTACCACTGGTTGGTTTGCTTCTAAGGGAACTCGTATGACTTCCAGTTCAATAGTATGATCTCCAACTGGCAGTGGTTTGAAGAACAGATAATAACTTTCTGCCATTGGATTCTGCTTTCCAACGATAGGTTCTTTAAGTTCGTAGGGATTAATTGGAGGTATAGTGAAAATGAATGGTTGAGAAGTACTGTGACGTATAATATTAGATGAAACATCTTTACCATCAACCTTAACCTGCATCAATTTCATCACTTTGTTTGAATCTTGTGCACACTTTAAAAGATCTGCAGCTGACTTGCCAGGATATTCACCATTATTACAGACACCACTATATACAGTCAAGTAGAGTAGTTGATTAGCTGGTATTGTACATTTTTGGTTTCTTGCATTAACATTTTTTTCTACCGCACTGGCCGGATCACCCAGAAAGACTACCGATTGGTTCTTACCCACAGTTCCACCGTCTCCCTTAAGGCATACAGGCCAAGTTTCATGATAGCTAATAGGATGATCAACCCAAAAGTCCCACCACTTTCCTATTAGAAGTTCCAGCGACTTCATTCCAACCGGAGCTCAGAACTCTACGATCAACCTGTAGACAGGGGAATAAGCGGCTTGCACTTTCCGGAAGAAATGAAGATGCCGCTCGTAACTAAGAACAAATGAACTGGAGAATTCATGTCCACCCATAAAAAGAATTGGGAGAATGCTGCAGCCTTAACCGAGTAATAGTCCTATTATATGTTGATTTAACCCTGAAGCCGTGTCTTCCAACCAATAAACCAATATTAGAGCTATTGACCCTGAGGTCACTATGTGCGTTATATTTCAGGACTAGGATATTGGCTGTGGCTCATGGTAATGGTGGTGGCTCATTGTGTCCTGGGCCTGTAAATGTGTCATGACAGCCTTGATAATCTTGCAAGTCAGGAGGTAACGTTTTCTGAAGCTGGATGCATTGTCCATTATTTCCACTCGAGTCAGCAAGGATTGTTGTTGTGCTAACCATGAACGTTAACACTGCCACCATTACTGCTGATACTGTTCCTATTCTAATAATCATTGACTGGTACGATGCTTTATTCACTTTATACAGGCATGTTTATTATTTTTAACAATAATGAGAAATTGAAAGGAGAATTCCCCCAATTCTGGGATATACGATAAAAATGTTTCTATATTAGCTATTTTTTCGAAGTCTGCTATATAAGGGTGATGCGACAACGAATGACAAGGGAAAAGATAGTGGTATGAAGTAGAGATGATAATTCTATATCCTGACCTGAATTAATTATGCAAGGGGCTAGTTATACCAATACTTCAGCCATGGATTCACTTAAGGGCTGATGAGTATCAACTTCAACAAACAAAAATTGTCCCGATGGATTAATCTCAAAGAAAATGTACCATCTGGTTTTTGTCGTAAATCTATACATCCATAATGGAGATGGAGTTTTTTCATTAATCTTAGTAACATATCACATTGATTTTTTGGTAAGTTCCATAAAAGTGTTAAATCTAGTCTCCAGTCCAGATTTGCTTCCTTTTTGTTGTTAGTTGTAGAAGCAGCATATACTTTTTCACCAAATTTATTCACCCTAATATCTTGACCCTTATCTATCTTTTCTTGCACTATAATTGGAGCATATCGTAATTTATCGAGATGATTAAGGTCCTCCTTCTTTAATTCCCTAGTTTCGGTCATTAAGTCGCTAGTGGGAGGAGGACCAAATGACTTGAAAACGCATTTCCCATCTAGATTCCACAGTTTGGATCTGTGCTTGTAATGCATTCCAGACGCTCTAGTAGTTTTACGCCACCTAAGGGAAAATCACGAGATCTAGGCATCTTATGCCAATCGCTATCATCAAGCCTAAGCCTTTGAAGAATCTCTGCTATAGACTGAAGTATCGATCCAGGATCACCAAGGTCCAAAAATTGGTTGTATCGACATGATTGAACCTCAATATGAAGCCATGGGTAGTAACGAAGGTAATAAGACAAAAGTGGCATAATATCTCTTGCAAAATTAATATTGGTTTGCATTTTCTCTTCATCCACTACATGAAGAACACGAACAGGGATGTTTATATGTTGACTGAATAAGTGGGCATCTTCTCCTTTAATTGCTAACGATAGTTTGTTTCCGTAGTATCTATCCCACGGAAGATTCCCTCTTATCATCTTATTATCTGAATCTGAAAGAGGATCTCTAACATCTTCAGAATCCTCCAAATTACGTGTTTGTATAGTTGCTGTTATATGGCCATTTAGCGTCTTAGCAACTCCTTTTGTGAACCAGGCCACGATAGGAGAATAATCATCTTTTTCAGGAGAGCCTAAATCAATTTCAGTACCATCAGGGCATAATTGATGATTATAGAATACAGTTACATCGATACTCCTTTGTTGATTTGATCCTATTGTCATGCACTCCTGGCTATCTTTCAGAACTACTTGACCTTTAGTTGCATTATTTACAGGCCTTTCAGATTTTGCCAATACTAGATTCCACTTAGATTCAGTCAGGAATGGCTGAGGCTCTACTTCATTTTTTGCTACTTTAACTGACAAGTTCAAGTTGCGATACTCCTTTATATTTGGTGGCAGTTTAATGACTACTAACCCTCCTGATTTCTTCATTTCTTCATGACTTGAATCTAATACTATATGTACGATAACGTCTTTCTTTGCAATATTACTTTTGTTATTGTTCGCTATAATAGCATAATATCTATATCCACTTAGTGTATGGTAATCCTTGTCAATGAAGGGAATAAAGTCCAGATATCTAAGTAATATGATACCTCTATCTTTCATAATATCGTATGAAGCTTCTAGATGCATCAATCTGTCCTCCTCATCTATATGAAAATCTTTTTTCACCTGTTCATCAATTTTACCGTCTATAATCAAGTGTCGGTTTTTGACAAGTATTCCAATATCTTTAGTGTCAGAAATAGCTGGAGATATATAACCATAAACATCTCCTTTATTTGTACTGAGATTGTACCTATCTACACGAAAATAAATCTCTAATTTTTTGCTGCCTGCTAGTTCTGATAGCAGTTCACTTATACATCTGGAATTTTTGTCTGAAATCTTAGGATCCTCTAAATGGTAAACATTATACAATTCTGACTCAAAATGCGCAGATAAATAGAAGAATCCACCACCGTCTGCCGTACGTATGCTTTTGTGTAATTCTGATTGTACTGCTTTATTGAGCTGCCCAATCAAAGTATCAATAACTTTAACTTCTGCTGCATAAAGCTGACCTCGTTCCAAATGTGGATCAACATCTACTAATAGACCTTTAAGCAGAATCGGTTTACCTATAATTAGATCATCTTTGTCTGTTGATGTTCCATCATCATAAGTTATTCTACTAACGTAAACATTTGAAAATTCAAAATCAAAATATTTGAGTGGATCGCATCCAATTCTCTTTTGGAGTTGCTCCTGCGAAAGAGTTGAATCAAATTTTACAGAATGCATTGGATCGTCTTGTTGAGGGTGGTCAAGATCGACAGGATCAGTCACCCTAGTATCATTACTGGGATTGTTATTGTAAAAAGGTGGTTGAAAACTGAATCCACCGCTAAAATGTAATATAGGCATGTGCACTTTTCACCTGACTCTCAGACTTTCATCTGTGGATCCACATAAGTTAACTGCTACCTTAACTAGTTGACCTTCATTGTGATATCTATCGTCATATTTTGGGGGAGTAACAACGGAAATGTCTATTGAATTTTTGGATCCTTCATCGGGATATAAATCGGGATGTTTATGCCAGTTTTCAGGCGAAGCCCATGGTCTAACATCCTTCACTCCAGGTTCTGCATCTGGATCATCAAAGCCAGACCAAGGAGATAGAAGTGTTTGAAGGCCTACGGATACATGATGACCTGTTCCCATAGATAATGAATTGATTTCAGCTCCGTACACGTACTTTGGATCAAGCCTCCACTTACATCCTACTTGAAGTTGCCATGCTGCAAATAGTCGGTCTACATTAGAATGGATCAAAAATACGAAAGGATCCCTAAATGATGTGTGAGGATCTCCTATCGTGCCACCTATATACATATGAGCACTATTATGTACCTGTTCTAGTTTTGTGCGCATTTCAGGGTAAGTGCAGGAATTGATTATCTCGCCATCTGAGTAAAATCTCCGACCTTGTGATCTGGCGAAAGACTCAAGTGTACCAGGAGGTTTAGTTCTTTTGAGTTCTATTGGAGGGTCAAACGGGTTGCTATGTTCTGTATCAAATGGATCAACTGCACGATAATAATCATCTTGAGGACTAGGATTGTAGAAATTAGCGTCAAGCCATGGTTCGCCGGCATAGCCGTCATCAACATTAGCATCGGAATTACCCATAAAGTCTTCCGTGAAAAGTTTGACTGGATTGCCCTTTTCATCTGGTGCAGCATTAGGATCAGTAGTCCAATCCCAATAGTGCAGGCTAACACGGCGATCGTATTTTCTCAACAATTTCTCAAATCTATTACAAAGCTCTCTATGCCAGGTTAAAAAAGCAGGTCCGCCATGAACATGTGTAGCTTGATGTATTTCGTCTTGTTTAAACCAGTATGTAACACCACCAGTAAATGGTTTGTCATCTCTTTTCCCAGGATATCGAAAATTTTGATCTGTGTTTAATGCAAGGAATGCTTTCTTTAAGATGCTTCTCTCATCTGACGAAACCTTTGCTATGTTTCTTCTAATACCATCTCCTAATGTCATATCTTGATCACATAATAAAATGAAGATCTCCCGTGTGGGAGCCAGATAGTGAACTATGCAATGTAGGATTTGCCTTGGGATAGTCTATTATAGAGCCTCTTTCTTTACTGCTCAAAATTGAATAGAGTGGTTGATCTGAATGTGGAAAGATATTTTTGCCTTGTGTACGTAATTTCTTAGAAGTATTACCAGAAGTCAGACACAATATCAATCTTAAACATACTTACTATTTATGAAGTTACCTTTACGTCAGCCTAATAGATATGTATTTCTGAGATAAAAATTACGTCAGAATAGTTTGTTGTTGATTACGTAATCAGATATAGAACATTACATATCCCACATGTGGATAGTATGTGTCAATATAGTTGGATAGATTTACCGATTAAGACTTTCATTATAGACTCAAGAAGGCGAACTAAATGTATTTGGCTTGGGAACCACAACGCTATGGTGAATTGTATGGTTCTCCGGTGGCGGAAGGTGAAATGTCGCATACATAATAGCTGTATGAAAAGCTTGTGGGAAGACATCCCAAGATATTGGAACGAGTCGTTGTCATTCATCGCTTGTAAAAAGTAAAATATAGTAAGCCGCTCCATTTGCTATCCAAAAAAAAATAGAAAAGAAGTACCGATGTCTTCCCAGATCTAGGTTCTTGTGTCCTGGCAGGCAACTAATGACGGAAATGATTCTTTTTCATCTAGCGAAGTCCAAAGCCGATCTTCTGGCATTTTTCTTCTAGTAAATTTGATCCATTCAGATCCCGGTTTTGCATCGTCATTCAAGTACAGCTTTGGAAAGAGAACTAAGTAGTTCAATTCCACTTCTAATTAGTAACGTAATGAATATTAGGTTAATGAAATGTGCGAAGCGTAGCCAAAATATGAAGTCATCAAAGACCATTTAAATCTCTAGATTCCTCCAATGCTTCTTTCCTTTGTGTCAAAAATTTTGTTTTCCTCCCTGCTACTATCTCCATTTAGCTTATATTTTTTGGATCCTACTTGTCTTTCTTTCCTTTGCAATATATTCATCCTTCCCAAATGGATGGCCGCCAAATCCATGTCTGATTAATGCAATAGCTTTGTAAGTATCGCTGTCTTTGATTCTAGACTTAGACAGCTCCTTCTGTATAGGCGGAAAGAGCGAGTGCAACCACCCAGTTGGCATTCACACCTATGCAATGTCGAAGGTCGATGCTGATGAACTGTACCATCTTGTCGAGAGAATCAAAATCTTCCCTGTTCATTCTCTCGCAACTATCTTAAGTATCGAGTTTCCCACAGATAAATAGAACCACATTTTCCGCCGCGTAATTCGTACCACCATTTCTTCTGTTTGCTGCTCCTGATCGCTCAATTCTCAGATTTTCTGTAAACAGAGCCATCAAATCCAAAATACCCTAACACTGTTTCTGCAGCATTAAGTAACAATTCAAGATATTTTTCTTTATCATATAATCTAACTACCTCTTCACTCTCTTTTGTCAGTACTGGAACAACTCTGCATAGTGGGTCCTTGTGTTTTGAATTAGTATAGATATACTGGATATTCTCCCCTCTCATTGGAGATTTACCTTGGCTGCTGAGTTGAATAGCTGCAGCAACATGCGGAAAGATACCCTTGTAATTGTCTGCTCCATTTCTAAGTAACTTCGAGATCACAAGGTCTTGCTGCTCTATCCCTTCACCTGTCATAATTTTATCTATGGCTTGTGTTACAAGCAGTAGCGCATCTTCATATCCCTTTGTTGTTACTTCACTTGAATCCTTACGATCAGAAAATACCGTTTGTAACAAGCCATATTGAAATTGTTTTATAAAGTTTAGAGTATCATGTCTTCTAGTTTCTATACCTCTTGTAATTAATTCACCATCGAAAGTAATCCCAAAATGATGCCTGAGTGCTTCTATCTTCTCGTCAGCTTCTAGTGGCAAGAGTACCAGAAATTTATAATGATAGTCCAAAGATATAGAAAGCCCTGTTTCGCTAGAAAGTATCTTCATCACATTTTCATAGTCGCTTCTTGTTGCACCGTCTTTCTTGAGAAATACAGAATCTGTGTCTGCATATACCAGCT
>Ga0193700_1000169_pt1 | contig 10387 bp, 8 predicted proteins | sample U3s1metaG_FD_143057 | JGI IMG/M metagenome (GOLD analysis project Ga0193700, IMG submission 143057) | Soil microbial communities from a riparian zone of the East river system, Colorado, United States - U3s1 | ecosystem: Environmental > Terrestrial > Soil > Riparian zone | place: USA: East River... | reverse complement strand
TTGATTTTTATTAGAAGGAATATTCTCAAAAGCCACAAGCCATTTTTCAACAGGCAATAGATCATCCTCGTCTAGCGCAGGTTTCTTCTCTTGGATTTTCCTTTCTCTTTGTTTTTCGTTCAATCAGCTTATATTCATGCATAAGGGGTTTAATTTTTTCGGCCAGCAAAAATCAACTATAAGCATTGATCATTACTACAGAGTTGGCTGTCGCTGAAAGGTTATATTAGAGGATCGCTAATACAAGTAGCTAAGTTATTCTACTTTATCCTATTTTAGGTTCTGTTGAAAGAGCATTTCGAAAAAATTGCACTAGTGCAGACACTTTAACTCGCTCTTGTTGCATTGAATCTCTATATCTGACTGTGACAGTATCATCCTCCATAGTCGTCTTGTCGGCTGTTACGACGAAAGGCACTCCAATTTCTTCCAACCTCCTATATCTTCTTCCGATCGATCCCGAGTCATCGTAGAAGCTTTCAAATTCCCGTTTAAGTGCAGAGTAAATCTCCTTTGCCTTCTCACCTATACCGTCTTTTCTCATTAGAGGGAGGACGCCTATGCTTATTGGAGCAAGATATGGCTTCAGTCCCAATACTATCCTGTCGTCATGCGTATAATCCTCATAATAGGAGTGTTCCAAAATAGCATAAATGCTTCTGTCAATTCCCATTGAGAGTTCAAATACATGGGGTAAGACCTTTGAGTTGTCAGATGGGTCGATAACTTCAAGGTTATGTTTACTTGTTAGTGCATGTCTTCTAAGGTCGTAATCAGACCGGTAATTACACGCAACTAGTTCCAACCAACCCACACTTGTCTCAACCTCAAAATCAAATCCTATTGAAGAATAGAATGCCTTTTCATCATCTGAAAGCCTTCTGAAACGAGTTCGTTTCATATCTATGCCAGTTTTTGCATAAAATTCATTTAGAAGGCAAAGGTAATATGCAACGAGCTTATTGGGCAACAATGATTTCGTGAGCCCTTCATCTGCTGTTACCTCAACATTGGAAGTTCCATCATAAAGGTTCAACACAGTATCTTTAACATCTTGGAACTGCTGCAAGTCGTCTAGTTTATATGGATTACAAAACACTTCAATTTCTGCCTGATAGAATTCCCTTAATCGCAGTAGACTCTGCCTCGGAGATATTTCATTTCTAAAACTCTTGCCAATTTGAGCAATACCTAGAGGTAACTTCCCCCGCATAGTTTTAAAGACCCGCCCAAAATCAACAAATATTGTCTGGCATGTTTCTGGCCTAAGATATGCGTGGTCAGCACTAGGACCTATTCCCAGTCCAAACATCATATTGAACCTGTTAACCTTTTCAAATGTGCCATTACAGTTAGGGCACCTGAGGTCGTACTTCTTTATAGTAGCATCCATGTTCAAGTCATCCGACCTCTCCGAAATATTTTCTCCGGTCCTTTCTGCTATATATCTGTCAGCTCTAAAGGTAGATTTACAATTAGAACATTTGATGATGGGGTCAGTAAAGTTGTCTAAGTGTCCAGATGCTACAAAAACACTCTTGCTCATTATTTGACAGCCATCGATTTCTAGCATACCGTCTCGTCGTACAAGTTCCCTTCTCCATAGATCTATAAACTTATTTTTGAGGCCTACTCCGGTAGGACCATATTCCCAAAACCCAGCCGGCGCGTCAGCGTAGATTTCGCAGCTAGGAAAGTAAAATCCTCTCTCAAGCGCTAGTTTCATTATTTCCTCGTAATTGCTCATACTATTGCAAGGACCTCCTGAAGATTGACTTTAAATTTATTCCTTTGCGTATTGTATCTGTATCTGGGTTGAAAAGTCGCCGTATCGTTTTATTCTTACTAACTTAGTTTCAGAAGTTGGTTACCTATTCTATAATATTTTAGTTCCTTTTTCTGATAAGACCCATAACATAATTTAGATTCTGCAGATCACTTCTCTTCTCATCGCAAGGTGTTTCCAATATTATAGGTAAATTTCTTAGAGCTCTATTATTCAATAATGCGATAAATCCTGCCTCGCCTATTCTACCAAGACCAATATGTTCGTGTCGATCGATATGCGAACATAAATCGCCTTTGGAATCATTTAGATGTAGTACCTTAAGATCCTTCAAACCTACTATATTATTAAAATTATCTAATATCGCTTCAACGTTAGATTCTTCTCGCCAATCATACCCGGAAGCAAAAGCATGACATGTATCTAAACATATTCCAAACTCTCTTGAATTTAGCTTATCTAAGATTAATCGTAGATCCTCAAAAGTATTACCTATGCAATTTTTTTGTCCTGCCATATTCTCTAGCAAGATTTGTACGCGGGTATCGCCGCGAGACTTGGATTTGTAGTTGTCAAGAGCGTAATTACAGGCTTTTAGCAACTGCTTAATACCATATTCTCGTCCCCTGCCTAAGTGGCTTCCAAGATGAATCACAAGATATGCGACACCCAAAGTATTACATCTTTGTAATTCCTCAGCAAAGGCATCTATTGATTTCTTGTAGAATTCGCTATCTGGAGCAGCTAAGTTTGGTAGATAAGGCATATGTACTATTACTGATTTACTTCCTATCCCGCTACCAGACAATTTTGTTCTAAACATCTTGATATCATTCTCTGCTAAATCCTTGGCAGACCAACCTCTTGGATTTCTACTGAATATCTGAAACGCTCTGGAACCAATCTTCAATGCATTATCAACAGAGTTAGATATTCCGCCAGCAATAGACACGTGAAAGCCAACATGAACTTTCATACCAAAGTTTGCAGGAAGAGATCCTTGTTAAAAATATTCCGAAGCTTGATGGTGGTATTTTTATTTTAGTATTGACATAAGCTCACATCATGTCTATTAAGCTTGGAACTGCGGATTTGGCCAAGTATCCTTTTCTCAACGAAGCGTCAGACTATATTCGACAGACGCATTTTGACCTAGAGGAATTTAATAGACCTGAGATGAAACATATTATTAGTAGAGCAGCAGAGATGCTTGAATCAGAGATTATCAGAGGAGAAGTGTACAAAAGGCTAGATAAATACGAGATCGAAATACTCACTTTTCTTGTTACACTTATAATTGTCAGGTCAATTGGAATGGAAGTAATTTTGAAGAAGCATTCTTTGTTTGAAGCGATAAGAGCTGAAAACTTTTTAGTCGAAGATCTCAAGAAAGAAAAAAATGACGAGAGGAAACACCTTCTGCTTTTCAAGATTTTTAATGAGCTGTTCAAGATCAATGTTGACATAAGCTCAGATGACAAAAGACTGTTTAAAGTAAAAATCAGTGATTACCTGGAGCGTTCTTCACATTTCCACGAACAGCAATGGAAACTGGTTAATAGATTAGTACATAGAGGATATGTGTACCTAGATGCTGATGAGACCGTCAGACTGATTCGAAACGAGTTGAGTAACTTGATCTACATGAGAATAAAAGCAATGACTTTAACGAAATTACCAGAGTCTATCGAAATAACAGCTAACGAATTTAAAAATAAACTGCCAAGTCCCAAAATTTATATGACTCCTAGGTCTCCTGATGCAAAAGATTACCCGCCTTGCATCAAACACGCTTTAGAAGAAATGAACAACGGGATAAATCTTCCTCACTCTGCAAGACTTATGCTCGCAACTTATATGCTCACAGTTGGAAAAAGCGTTAATGAAATCGTAATGCTGTTCCAAAATGCACCCGATTATAATGAAAGGATCACCAGGTACCAAGTTGAGCATCTTGCAGGGATTAGAGGTAGCCATAAAAAATATTCTGTCCCATCTTGTCAAAAACTTCGTAACGAAAGTTTATGTTTTGCCATAGAGGAATGTAATGGAATAACTAGTCCTATTCAATTTGGTCGGCTGAGAGTGAGAAAAGAACTATCCTATGATCAGCAGTAAATCCTTAGAAAAGAGCATAGACCTAGTTAGAAGTGCATTTAAGGAATATTACTTCAAAAATATTGACCTCATAGATATTCCTGAATGTATCCAGGAACGCGAATTTGGATATATGCAATTTGGATCAGGCATGATACGCCACCTTTCATTTAAAACTAGAGGAGAACTGTTTGCAACTTTGATCAGAGAAGTTCCCTCCGATGTCTACTCGTCCAATGCTTATTACATGTATCCAAGCTATCCTATTCAAGAGAAAACGTGGAAAGGAGCAGACCTTATATTTGATATTGATGCCAAGGATCTGCACCTCCCTTGTGAAATAACTCATTCTTATTCTATTTGTTTAAATTGCGGGAGAGTCTTAAAGTTCAATTCAGAGTCTTGTGCATCATGCAATACCAAGACAATTCGTAAAACGTCTCTTCCATGTAGTAAATGTATATATGGCTTAAAGAATGAATTGAAACGATTAGTCAGTTTATTAATTGACGACTTTGGGATAGAAGAAAAGAATATAATCATTTATTTTTCTGGGAACAATGGGTTTCATGTTCATATTCTAGATAATATCTTTAGATTACTTGATTCCCAAGCTAGGTCGGAAGTAGTAGGCTACGTCATGGGTAATGATTTGTTGCTAGAGAGCATAGGTGTGAGAAAGGCATCCAATGGAGCTTACTCAATAAGGTTATCAAAGTCTAGGCTAATTTATGGCTGGCGCAAGCGTATAGCTGATAGATTAAAGATTGATCATAAGTCTTTAGACAGATTAGGCAATTTGATTAAACGCAGTGGCGGCTACGACGGTTTTAAACTGGAGGTTCTGCATATGGCCAATGAGATGGGAGCCAAGATTGATCCACAAGTAACTAGCGATGTGCACAGAGTCTTCAGATTGGGCGGTACTCTGAACAGTAAAAGCGGGTTGGCCAAGATGAAATGTGTCAATCTAGAATCTTTTGAGCCTTTGACTGACGCCTGTCTCCTAGGAGATAAGGAAGTTAATCTTGAGATAAAGGCCCCGCACATAAAGTTAAGACTAAAGGGTCAGTATTTTAATATCAAGAAACCAATTGAGAAATTGCCCACTTATGCAGCAGTATATCTGATTTGCAAGGGGCTTGCAAATGCAAACTAAGAAGGATTTCAATAAAGAGTGATGGACGCTCGCTAAATAGCTTTTATAATGCTTCAACAAAAAATTTAGATATTGCAAGAAGAAGAACATAAGCTTTTAGGTAGCATCATAATTTGATGTCATATTTTATTTTATCTTGCCTGTAACATTTTTAAATTTCGTCAACAGTACCTTAAAAAAGCGGTATAATTAACTTTCATTAGCACAATGCTAGAAGGAAGTAGAACCCTGCTGCGAGCTCGGCACTTCGAGTTCCAGATAAGACATCTCTTGGTTGTTGTAGTATTGGTTCTTGCATTCACGACGGCATTTATTATGCGCTCTTATCCTATAAAATATGGATTTTTTCTTAATGAATTTGATCCCTACTTTGATTATCGTGCGTCTAAATATATCGTGGATAATGGGCTTGATGCATATTGGAAATGGCATGATACTATGTCATGGTTTCCTGAAGGACGAGATGTGCCTAAGACATCACAATCTGGATTGCATATAGTTGCAGCTTATCTCTACCAGATATTTGGTGCTGGCAGCTCTTTGTTGGACTTTACAATATTATTGCCAGTTATAGTAGGGTCATTGACGACGATTGTTATATTTGCTTTAGTTAGAACTATAGGGGGAACCACTGCCGGTCTGTTTTCAGCCCTAATGTTTGCATTCAGTCCAGCTATAATCCAGAGGGGGAACCTTGGATGGTTCAAATCGGAACCTCTTGGATTATTTTTTGCGTTGCTTGCACTTTATCTCCTTATTTCTGCCATCAAACATCAAGAGATCAAATATGCTATTCCCAAAGCAGTAGCAGGCGGGATTATACTGGGATTGGCGAATGCATCATGGGGAGGGGTTCAGTATTTTAGCATACCCATCTCGCTATTTTTCATCGCTCTTCCCTATTTTAGGAAAGATACAAGGGCTCCGTTATACGTTGCAATTGCATTTACATTGTTCTCTCTTATTAGTGCAGGGGCTTTTCCAAGGCCAGGGCTATCCTTTGTGTACGGTTTACCAGGTCTTGCCTTAATGGGTGGCACTCTTTTTTTGGCTGTTGCAACCTTTCTAAAGAGGATTAGTAATCCCAGAACGGAAGTCCGAAATACATTATTTCTTTTGATTGCCTTCTTTGGAGTTGCAATCGCTGTTTTCGTTGCAGGAATTTATCAGCCGTCGTCCTTCAGATATATAAATGCCATAAATCCATTTCTTTCAACACAAAATCCTTTAACAGCATCGGTTGCAGAACACTTTACTCCTACACTAGTTGACTATTTTATAGATTACTCAATTCTATTAATGTTTGCTGGACTCGGAGTTTGGATGGCATTTAAACACCGAACCGATATGTCAGTTTTCGCTCTGATTATTGGAATCACCGGGATATACGTTAGCGCAACCTTTGCAAGATTGCTAGTATTTGCTTCAATAGGAATTATTATTTTGGCCGGACTTGGCTTATATGAAGTAACAAGAGCGGTTTTAAGCAATGAGCCATCTCAGCCATCTTCAGGATCATCACCAGGCTCGACATCTAGAACAACAAACAGTGCAACTTCCAAAGGTAAGGCAGCGAAGAGTAAGAGAAAGTTTGAATACTCAAAAGTACAGCCAAGCAAGAGTCGAATCATCGTAATTGCGTATATAGTGTTAATCGTTTTCATGCTTACCATTCCAATGGTTTATCCTCCAAACTCTAACTGGTTAACTTCAGCAGATATCCCGCCATCCATTGCAAATGGCGGTACAGGATATCGCTTGAAGACTAATGACTGGATAGACGCTCTGAACTGGATATCGAAGAACACGTCAAATGATGCGGTAATTGGGTCTTGGTGGGATTACGGCTACTGGATAACTACACTTGGTAATCGAACTAGCTTGGCTGACAACGCTACAATTAACCAAACTCGAATAGCGACTATTGCGAAAATGTTCATCGACCAAAAGGAGGGCGGAACCAAGGTGGCTCACGATCTGAAGGCAGATTATATTCTTCTGTACATAGTCGCACAACGATTCTCTGGTGTTAATGGGACCTCATTTTATACTTTAGGAAGTGGAGGGGACGAAAGTAAGAAACAGTGGTTCATGAGAATAGGAGGATTTGATGAGAACAACTACCTAGAGCAAGATGGCTTTACGCCAAATCCAAGATTCTGGAACACAACTCTTCTTGGACAGCTCATACCTTACAAGCCGCAGGCATACGCATCAGTTCAAAATGGACAACTTACAGGTCTACAGCCCGAGTACAAACCCGGAACTATCGCGCTTTACACCAAGGACATTAAGTATCCCCAGAATGGACCAAGCAATCAACCGTTCAGTCTAGTCTATTCCTCAGATAGCTTCAACACTGAAAAACCAGGTATAGTTTTTGCGGTCTTAATTTATAAGATCAATCATAACTATACGCCAAAACCAACAGTAAATCCTTATCACGAGACTTAGATTGTTTCTATGAAATCCCCAGTGACACGCGAGAGTTGTATCATTCCATGGATGACTACTATGAAGGAATAGTTGAGAGAATAAAATATCCTACAGAGGGTGCTTGTAATTGGGAACCCCTCTGTCAGACACAAAAAGTTGAATTACAATGGCTTTTGATTAGGATGGAACTAGTTTTCAAGTACAAAAAGAAAGTGAACACGACCTTCCGTTGTAGTCTGGTAAAAGTAGCAGCAGATGTTACAGTGTAATGTTGGAAATGCTGTAAACTAATTATAATACAAAAAATGTATGGACCATTGATTTTGAGTCAATTAATTGGCAATATTATAAACTTGAAGTCATCATCCTTCATCATGATCATCTAAACCGATAATCCAGCACCAATTAACCGCCATCGATCTGCAATTCTTCTACTGATTGCTACTCTACTCTTAGGTAAGAGGCATACTGGTTTCTTTAGTTTTATCTCTGCCTTGCTATCCTTACTATTTGTTACAGTTCCAAGAATTGCTGCAGTGCCAATATTCAACCTCAATGGCTCTCTTATTTTTACTGGTTCTACTTTGACCATCTCTTGAGTGCCAACAGCAGTTTCAAAGAGATGTACCTCAACGCTGATATCTTGAACATCTTCTGGCAAAGAATTGGGCTTGCCTACTACTGAACCAATTAAAGAATCGCTTTTTATAAAGGTTGGATCTAACTTTGTGCCAATCGCAACAAGTCCTCCGGGTCTAACCCTATCTACTAAGCCTGCGCCAGTTCCAAGTGTGGCAACAATGGAAGTAATGGGTTCATATTTGCCCTTTTTCTCATCTAGAAGTCCAGGACGAATTTCAATATCATCCCCAGCCTTGAATTCGCCCTGAATTAATGCACCTCCAATTACGCCTCCCTTGACTAGTTTTATTGGAAGCCCCGGCTTGTTAACATCAAATGACCGTAAAACATGCATTATCGGCTTAGCATTTTTTGTTCTTTTTGGAGTCTTGATAGTGTTTTCTATGGCTTCTATTAAAGCATCAATATTGACTTTGTGTTGAGCAGATACAGGAATAATAGGGGCCTTCTCCGCTACACTGTCCTTCACAAATTCTTTGATTTCATCGAAATTAGTGATAGCTTTTTCGTATGCAGTCAAATCTACTTTATTCTGTACTATTACTATTTGTTGAATTCCAAGAACCTGAAGCGCAAATAAATGTTCCCTAGTTTGCGGCTGAGGAACTCTTTCGTTTGCTGCGACTACAAGGATGGCTCCATCCATTAACGCCGAGCCTGAAAGCATATTTGCCATTAAACTTTCATGCCCAGGAGAATCTACAAAGCTTACAACTCGCAGGAGCTCACTTTTTCCACCACAATTAGTACATTTAGGCTGTGTGGAATAGCAAGAAGGTGCAGGACATTGTGGACATTTGTAAAATGCTGCATCAGCATAGCCTACTTTGATTGTAATTCCCCTTCTCAACTCTTCGCTATGAGCACTTGTCCATACACCTGTAATAGCTTCAACGAGGGTAGTTTTGCCGTGATCTACGTGTCCAGAAGTGCCTATGTTAATACTGGGCTGATATCCAAACTCCTTGATGTATTCATCAGTGAGCGTTTCCTTCCAATGCACTACCGATAATAATTTAGTGAGAGATATTAAGGTAATCGTCTGTAGACCTTCGTATCGCTATTGAAAAAAAATATTATCATTAGTTCTCGATTATCCTAGCTTTTTACTTCTGTGGTTTATTTGCTTCTTTTTCTTCAGACTCAGCCGGCGCGGTCTTTTTATCGGTCAAGTTACTACCTATCAATACACAGTTTATTTGATAGATCTCCTCGGTAATCATGTTGCCTCTTACCAATTTCCTTTTTCTCTCTCCTTCTTTGATACTTCGCATACCCACGCCTCTTGACAGAAGAACGTATTTTTTGACTCCACCGTGAATATCTTTACGCATAGGGGTTCCGGATTTATCACTTCCGCCGCTAATTCTTATGCTTCCACCAGCAATCCCAACAACAGAGGAATCTATACTATCTCCAATCTTTGAGCCCAGCAAAGGCTGTGCCGCTCTATCCTTTAAATCCTGGGGGATACTCTTTCCTTTGTTATCGGAAATAACAAGTTTAAACTGCGCCAAGCTAGAAATTTGTTACGTTACAGCTTTAATTAACCTTTCTGGCTTTGAAAGAATTAAAAGTAACTTTGTTCGAACTTAAGAGTGTGAATGGAGAAAGCTCAAAGCAGTAGAACCGAGTGTCCGCGCTGTAGATTCACGATGGTTCATATTCAGGTGTGTCATGTTCGATGCCAAAATTGTGGTGCTGAGCTAACTTGCTCTGATAAAGGTTATTTCTGGTAGAATAAATTCGAAAGCTTCTCATAAGAATAATTTCCGAAGCATATTTGATTAATTTAAGATGGAGACTTTTTTGTATTTATTTACGTAGATCATCCTTTCCAGTTCATTTGATAATCATCGGCCATATTTACAGCCCTATCCTTCATTATTTCAATATATTCATCATATGCAATAGCGAGGCCACAATGGGGGCACCTTACACTATCCATATTATCGTTGATATCTGCTGTTCTACCACATACTGGGCACCTTGCTTTAATAGCCACGGACGATGTTAGAATAACTAGGATATTTAGGTTATTATTTTGTTATTATCATTATAATTATGTTGATATTACTATTACAGGGTCTACCCTCTTAGATACAAAATCAAAATATATCAGATCTGAAGCAGGGTATTACCACCCTGATCAAAATTGTCTCCTTTCATTCTTTTAGTGAACGAACTGAAACCAACTCTTTTGAGTTCTTTTTGGTTTGCCTATTATTGAAATAGGATAGCCGCAGCCTTTACAGCGATTATCCGAG
>Ga0193700_1000166_pt1 | contig 10658 bp, 7 predicted proteins | sample U3s1metaG_FD_143057 | JGI IMG/M metagenome (GOLD analysis project Ga0193700, IMG submission 143057) | Soil microbial communities from a riparian zone of the East river system, Colorado, United States - U3s1 | ecosystem: Environmental > Terrestrial > Soil > Riparian zone | place: USA: East River... | reverse complement strand
TGGTTGACGTGGTGTATTCCTTGTGTGCTTGATTTTCTGACTCTTATTCGTGAGATTAGCTTCTTGTTCATATAGTTAAGCATTTGGTTATTCAATTATACTAAATAGCCGATGGTTATCAAAAAAATACCAACAATGTCTCAAAAAAGAATTAATTCTGTCAGCCAGTCTACTAGAACTTATGCTTCCCTTAAAATGAAGTAATACCAGCAAAAGATTTCACACTCTGGCAGTCTTTCGTAAATGTAATATCAGCTAATCCCGAATTACGGACGCAGCTTAGTTTTTATTGAAACCTACTGCTTTGCAAACCAGTCTTTGTGTTTCATAATTCAAGATAATTTAAGCCGAATCCCGACTGCAGATAAGACCAAATTCCGACCTGACTCAAATATACTCATAAATCGCTATGTATAAGAGAACCTCAGTATAATATCATAAACGCATGTCAAATAAGAAACTGGTACTAAATAGTTTAATTCCTGGAACAATAGCAGCAATGTTGATTTTAGCTCTAGTCTTTGTTGGTTTGAGTAATAGCAACAATAACATCATCCTAGCACAACGATCTTTTGGCCCTTTCGGAGAAAACAGATTCTATATATTTGGTATGATTTCTAGCGTTCAAAATGATAATAGTGGCAAACCTGCTTGGATTCTCACAGGATTCTGGAAGACAAATTTGTTGAATCAGACACAAACTAATATTGCAAATACTTCTGCAGGAGCTGTATTCAATACTTCATTCAAAATGATCATGACAAATGGATCTGGTATGCATACGCACACAATAACTAACCTTGTATTGAAAAACAAATCAATGCCAAACAATTCGACAGCGATATTCAATGGAACGGCTACAGTAAGTCTGAAAAACGGTCCAGTCGCGGATGTCCCAATCAGTATAAAAGTCATGAACAATCGTGTAATAAGCATTTGGCTTGATGAAGCGAAGGTAAACAATCACTTTGGAAACACGCCGATATTTGGCGTAATCCTCATGCACGACAAGGGCCCTCCTAAAATGGGCATACCTATACGATAGCAAAAATGGATATACATAGAAATTAATTACGTAACTGGAGAGAATAGGATAAAAAAATATAAATTCTTTTTTTAATGCAGTCACATATAGAGTCTATCTCTTGCTCCAACCATGGGTTGACACTAAATCTTATATATATGGCACATTCCATTCTTGCAATATGTCAAAGATTAATCTTGTAATAGCTTCGCTGAGCGTAAGTAGTGTTTTTGCTTTAGTTTTTGTTTGCCTGATTACCTTAGGTGTGACTTCTGCTGCCTATGCAGCAGAACAATATTCACTTGTTGGAAAGTGGGGCTCTAGGGGTTCTGGTGAAGGTAAATTCTCCCAACCATTAGATTTAGCAATAGATTCTTCAGGCAACGTGTATGTTACGGACTTTACTGGTATAGGTAATCAAATTCAAAAATTTACAGCTAATGGCACTTTCATATCTTCATGGGGAAACTTGGGTTTTGGAAATGGAAGATTTACTAACCCCGCTGGCATAGCAATAGATTCGTCAGGAAATGTGTATGTTGGAGACTTTGGTAATCCCGAGAATGCGGTACAAAAATTTACAGCTAATGGCACTTTCATAACTTCATGGGGTTCCACGGGTTTGGGTGATGGGCAATTCATCAATCCTGGTGGCATAGCAATAGATTCATCGGGAAATGTGTATGTTGGAGACTTTGGAGAGAATAACCGCGTACAGAAATTCGACAGCAATGGAAAGTTCATTGCAAAGTTGGGGGCCCCTGGTTCTGATGATGGCCAATTCATAACTCCTGCAGACATAGCAGTGGATAAAGCGGGTAATTTGTATGTAGTTGATGCAGGAAACAATCGGGTACAGAAATTCGACAGCAATGGAAAGTTCATTACAAAGTGGGGGACGGCAGGATCGGGTGACGGTCAGTTTTCTGCCCCTATTGGCATAGCAATAGATTCGTCAGGAAATGTGTATGTCAGCGATAACAATCGGGTACAGAAATTCGACAGCAATGGAAAGTTCATTACAAATTGGACTGTAAGTTCTCCGTTTGGCATTGCAGTAGATTCTGGCGGCAAGGTTTACGTTATAGATCAAACTACCGGCGGGATACAGATTTATGGTCTGATATCATCTTAGCCCTTCATCAATTACCATGACATAATGAATATGGATAGAACCAGTAAATAGTGAAGAAAATCGTAAGTTATTGATCGAATCCACGGTAGCAGATCGCTCCATTAGTTGGTTAGTTGGTTAAAACTCTTATCGTCTATCGCCTTCGTAGGTTACATGTTAAGTCTATCTGATTAATATGCAATGCGCAGAAGGAGAATAATTTTCTTACCAGTGCATGCCATGCAATGATGATGGCGTTTGGTTGCAGATTGATGGTTCGATCCACCATTATTTCTATAAGCTGCGATCCTGAAATATCCTATGGAGATGATACTAAGCTAAATTAGTATTATTACTTACTTCCATAACATCTCATCATATGAAACATCAGCATTTGCATAGAAGTAGATCGGAAATAATTGCAGCAATTTTAGAAGTTGCTAATGGCAATAGAGTAACGCTGACTGAACTGCTCTACAAAACATATCTCTCTCATGGTTACTTGAAAGAATATCTCTTGCTTTTGGTTGAAAAAGATTTGATAGAGTATCTTCAAGGAGAAAGAACTTATAAGACAACAGCAAAAGGAATGCATCTTCTAAGGATCTTTACTGAAATGCGAGCATTAATACATACAAGACAAAAAGAAGAGAACACTATCATAATTAATTATTAGGTAGACATTGAGCTCAATATCTTTAGTGAAAAATAACTCTTCGAAATTATGTTATATTGATGCTTTCTTCATTCTTATCATTTTAGACGCGACATGAACTCGGTAAACGACAATGTATTTAATATATCAGATTTTTCTGCCCAGCCACGCCTAGCTTGACCTATGCCAAATTTTAAAAAAGCAAAATGAACAGGATGATGGGCATCTGAATCAATTACAAGCTTGACACCTTTTTGTATGACTATTCTCACATTTTCATCTTTTAGATCAAGACGGTCATAATGTGCATCAATTTCAAGTACGGTATTAGTATCCTTTGCCACATTCACCAATTTCTCAATATTAACAGGATATCCTTCTCTTTTGTTTATACGCCTGCCTGTAGGATGGAATATTATATCAACACTAGGATTCTGTGCTGCTTTTATTAGTCTACTAGTTTGTACTTCAATAGGTTGTGAGAAATTAGAGTGTATTGATGCCCCTACAAGGTCAAGTTTATCTAATACGTTATTTGGAATATCAAGCGATCCGTCTTTCATTATATTCACCTCAGCAGCAGATAAAACTCGAAAGTTCTTACTCTTTGTCACGGCTTCTGATTGCTCTTTTTTATGATGAGCATGTTGTTGATGTGTATTATTTTGTCCCTGCCTTATCCTATCATTTATCTCTGCAATTTTGTTTGCTTGATTTAGCAACTGCGTTTCATCAAGTCCATTTGTTAATTTCAAACCTTTTGTATGATCTGTTATAGCTATATATTCGAGTCCGAATTTCTCCTTGGCAGCTAAAGCCATGTCTTCAATTGACATTGTACCATCTGTACTGTCACTGTGGACTTGCACATCACCTTTCAGATCATTATATTGTACTAATTGTGGAAGTCTGCTTCCCCCCTTTTTCGCTAGTTCAATTTCTCCCTTGTTTTCTCTCATTTCTGGAGGAATCCATTTTAGATCTAATGCCTGGTAGACATCTTCTTCAGCTGAACCTGCAATTCTGTTCTGATATTTGTCAAAAATTCCCCATTCGTTTAGATGAAGACCTTTTGCAAGTGCTACCTTTCGCATCGCTACGTCATGTTCTTTACTCCCTGTAAAATATTGTAAAGCTGAGCCAAAGCTTTCTTCAGGAACAACTAGAAGGTCAGCATCCATTCCATTGTTTAGCCGTACGAATGTTTTGCTTTCCCCCCTACCAAGAACCTCATCTATTTCTGGCATTGACACAAAATAATCCATTACCTTCTCAGCATCATTTGAGGTTACCACAAAATCAATATCACCTATCGTTTCTTTCATTCGTCTAAAAGAGCCTGCAGCAACTGCATTTTTTACTCCTTTAAAGTTTAACAGATGTGTTTCTAACTGTTTTATTAGAGGATAAACTTCACCTAAAAGATATCTGCCTCTTCCTTTTTTAAATAGTTGAATTTTCTTTAAAATTACTTCTTCCTTCTTTTCAGAAAACCCTCGAATACTGCGAAGCTTTCCTTCTGATGCCGCTTTTTCTAAATCTGATAAATCCTTGACATGTAGGTTATCATAGAGGATCTTAATTGTCTTGGGACCTATGCCTTCCAAATCATAAAATTCATCAACATTTATGGTAGTTTTGGATTTTAATTCTTCCAAATATTGTATTTTTCCTGTTCTAAGGTATTCTTCAATTTTTGAAGCAATTGCCTTTCCTACGGACGGAATTTGCATCAACCCTTTCAAACCTTGTTTTCCGTATATCTCATCGATATTTGAGGATAAATTTGCAATTACGTCTGATGCCGCTTTATAAGATCTTACCTTAAAAATTATATTAGAGTCGCTTTCTTCCTCCATTTCCAACAGAAATCCAATTTCACGCAAAATCTTTGCGATATCAACATTCTTGTTCTTCATAGTCCTTCTTCATGCTGTCGTGTGCGCATGTTTATGTGATACTGAACCTCCTCTATCATTATCCTTACCATTGCTAGTACTACTAAACTGCTGCGATTATGGGCTTGTGTAGTATATCGTCACAGCGAAGGGATTGAAGTTCACATTGATATAGCACGCTGCACGTTTTTGAGATAAAGATCCTCTGGGCATATGTTGGAATTCTTGTACCACAGTCTCGTATATTTCATGCAATAGATGAAAAAGAAAGAATACCTGATTTACTCGATCAAGTATATGTGAATGTCAAGATATAAAAGCATCTCTACTAACAAAAGATCCATTTTTGCAATAATCAATTCACTAAAATATATCCCATTTCAATGGCAGCGCCTTACTTATCTACGACAACCTCTCCTGTCATTGAAGGATGAATCATACAGAAGTAATTATAATTTCCAGGTTTTTCAAATGTATGTTCAAAAGTCTGTCTTGGATTTAGTGGTCCTGAGTCTAATTCTCTATTTTTGTTGGTCATGGCAAAAGTGCTAGAAGAATTACCTGATGATGTTACTGTATGTATTTCAACGTCATCGTTTCTCCAAATTACAGTATCTCCTGCCTTTACGCTGAGTGGACTTGGATTAAATGGCTTATCACTTTCCTCATCGGTAATTGAGACTTTTTTCTTGTATCCGGTAGAAGAAGCACTTGTATTTGTATTTGTATTTGTATTTGTATTTGTATGGTTCGTCATCTTAAGAGATGAATTTGTTGAAAGGGTTTGATTAGCTGGGGTCATCGTTGCTGCCGTTAGTTGAGCATCGGTTATATTCATGCTCCCCAGGCCTAATTCTGGTTTAGATGTTGATAATAAATTCTCAGCCTTAACCAAATTATTGTTTATGTTCCCTATTATCTGAGCAATTTTTTCAACAGGTTGTTTCTGCTGTATGGCGTGCCTTAAATCCTCTCGTAGCATTACTTCTATGGTCTTTTCTAATGGTTGATCAAATTTAGCTATATCTTGTTCAATATTCTCGTAATTCTCCAAATAGGCCTTTGTAGCAAGATTTTCAGCTTCTACATAGTTTTGTGCTTTATATACTTCCAATGTTTGATTTAGAAGAATTCGTACATTAGCTACTGTTTGTAAGGATTTCTTTTTGGATTCTTCCGTAGCAGGAGTAGCTGCTGCCTCCCCTTGTGATACAAGAAGCTGGTTCTCAGTCAGTCCAATAGTCTGCGCTATTTCACGTATAGTGTTATTGATAAGTGCATCTATAGTTGTAGTATCTGATTTATTATCAACTGCTTTATTTAAATCAGAAAACATTGTATTTATTTTTTGTACTTTAGGAACCATTTGAGTCTCGATTCTGCTAGACGTTTGGTTAAATACCGATTCTGCTCTTGATATGAATCCTTTTGCATCCTGATATTCTACAATCAACGATAATTTACCATTCTCTATTGCCTCTCCGTATTCACCTTTGGCTGTGTTTAGCAAATCTGCTACTACACTTAGATTAAATGTCGAATTATTTCTATTGCTAGATGGTACCACCTCATTGATTGTCCGATCCAAAACTTTATTTGTATGATTTGCCTCAGTTGCGAATTGTTCAGCTGTTGAATTTCTAACTGTCCTAAAAAGTTTGTTCAAGGAAGAAGACAATGTCTGATTTAAATCACTATTTGTATCAGCTAGTTGTATAGTTATATCGGAAAAAATCTCAGCTATAGGATGAAGCGTATGCGCTTCTGCTAAACTATCGTTTCCTATCTTCTTATTAAGAATCGCTTGCTCTATGTGGCCCTTGATTTTTTCTATATTTGATGCAAATGTCACGAGTTTGCTATCAAAAGAGGATTTACTTGTAGAACTGGAAGTCTTTTTTATTGTGTCTGCGGTTACATTGCCCATTGTTCTATTACTATTACTATTACTATTCCTATTACTGCTGTTATTCTCTGTTTCAATAGCATATGCTGAGCCATTATTAGTTTTAGGATAAGGTATTAATGATAATGATGATGACGATAAAATCAATGCTATGGCACTGATCCCAATAGATATCGCTATCAGTTTTCCCCATTTCAGTTTGTTAATTCTATTTTCCATAAGTAGACTATTCAAGCCATGATTGCTAAAATCAATATTTATTCTAATTGATGGTTCTCAATATTGAGAATTGCCATATTGATTGGAAAGGTAATAATCATAATAACAAAAGAAAATAATAGTGGCCATAGTAGTCGTCGTCTTTATGTTCAACTGGATGGTAGTGTAGGAGTTATTTCCTGTAGTACGGATATTGCTTTATTTAAATCCATATCAGAACTTGTCTATACAAAGTAGTGCTTGCTGATTCCCTGTTCCCTTTTGACCTCCCAGAACATCTGTAAAAGTATGGCTATATTGTAAACCCTCTCTTTTCAAACTCTGATATATGTATCTTAGGATTATTAATGAGTAATGAGTAGAAAATATGCTTCTGACTATTATACTGGTATCCTTCTTGCAATACGATCCCTCAAATAAAAATCCATTATTATTACTGCTTGCAGCATTTTCCGGCTGGTATGTTATGACCATGAGGGCATCTTCTGGGATGCCTTAACAATGTACACAAGGCATCAGTAAATATCTTTTTCATATGATGTTCAATGCCACAGACCATCTCTTCATCAATTTCTATCTTTAACGCGTCTTTCATCATTACTTCAAGTAGCCTTGTATTTCGAATCATCTGTTTTCCTATTTTTTGACCTTCTGGTGTCATTTCTACTAGATTACCTTTATTATAACTAAGGAGGTTAGCGTCATCTAGTTTATGGAGCATCTGTACTACCGAGGGCTGTGTTACATTAAGTAGTTTGGCAATAGAACTGACTTTAACGTCTTCTCCTCTTTCTCGAATATACCATATTGCCTTCAAATACATCTCAACATGCTCAGATTCAGCTGTTCCTACGTAGAGTTCCTCATTGTCTCCTTTTGTTAGGGTTTCCAAATGACAAGTCTCAAAATGGGTACCAGCAATAGATTATTAACCTTATGCATATTTAAGGTTCTAATGCAAAAAGCAACACAATCATTAGCACTAAAGGCAACTTACAATGAGATTGCCATGGACCAAGTCCCAACCTTGCATAGAAATAGTATGTGATATTGACTCATACTATCATTCATCTCGTTAACTATATGTGTCGGTAGTGCCTCAGAATCACTGCTAGTAGGTTATTTCCTATTAAACTGTAACAATAACCCTTTTTGATTTAGATTAAACTCTAATGATTTTATTCGACTTCGATAAAATAATACCTTCTTCCCCTTACTGTCAATATTTATTTTTTCGATTGATATTAGACCTGTATCATATAATTTCTGAATCTTTTTGTAGGTGGAGCTTAAAGGAAGCTTATTCTCTTCAGATATTTGATATGTTGTTTTTGCACTCTCAATAGTGGAGATTATTATTCTGTACGTAATTCTGTCAGATAGCTCCTTTAGAAGAAGTAGGGCATTATAGTTATCATAATAAGAACTACGGATATCCATGCCTAATTAGCCTCGCCTAATTAGGAAAGCCTAATATTTAAACAGTCTTAAATTAGGCGGGCAAAAACCTACTCGGATCAAGACATGCTCAATTGGCCTACAAGAACCGAGTAGGGTGGTTGGTGGTTTTCCTGACCTGACTTGCTTTTGTGTTATGTGTGGGATGTGAATAGATGTCAATGCCAGATCCCGTCGCTGTGCTTTGTTTGTTAGGTGGAACTAATTAGGCAAGGCTAATATTTATTTTAGCTTTCAATTCTCGGCTTTGAGAATAATATGAAAGAATATTATCAAATTTTTTGATTTATATATCTTAGCCACAAAAATGTTTTTGATGTCATTTCTTGCTCTTTTCTAAGTCAGCCATAGATTTTCTTCCAGTTTGTATAGCCTTCTTTCTTCTTGGCTGTATGATCAAGATATAAGATGAACCGACAAGATACACTGCTAGTAAAATTAGTTGAGCAACGACAGATTCGAGTGTTGGATGGATTCCAGTCATTTTTGCTAGATTGATATCAAGTCGTGGAATAATTCCAATCAGGTGTGTTGTAGAAATGTATCCAATCTCCTGGAATGATCTTATAGCATTACCCATAAATGCTATTGACATGTAGGCGCCCACACCCATTGTTAGCCCAAAAAGTACCCTGAGGGGCAATTTCCTTCCTAGCTTTTTGATCAAGAAAACTATTCCTACTATTATAGCTAGACCTGAAACTAGACCAGCAATGACATACCATTCCATATATTTTGCAAAGGATAACATTGCCTGATAGAAGAGAACGGTCTCAAATCCCTCTCTATATACTGTAAAGAATGAGAGCATCAGGAAGACAACTACGCTTCCTGTAGTTGTAGCCTGCCAAACCTTTGCCTTAACAAATTCAATCCATCTCTTTGTTTCAACTTTGTTAAGAACCCAAAAACTAACCCAGAATAATACTGCTACAGCGGAAATACCCGCTATGGCTTCAATTAATTCCCTATTAGCGCCAGATATTTCAATTATATATTCAGCAATAAACCAAGTAATTGCAGTTGCAGCAACTGCAATTATTATACCATAGTAAACATGTTTCTTGAAACGATCATTTCTTGATGCCTCCAGATAAGTTAGGATTGCGCCTACAATTAACGCCGATTCTAGACCCTCCCTGAATACTATAGAAAACGATGTTGAAAATGCTATTGTGGGAGCAATTACTCCAGTTCCAGATACCAGTCTTTCAGATTCGTCAAGACCTTCTCTTATCTCAATTACTTTATGTTGTACTTGCTCATAAGGTGATTTAGCTTGAATTAGATTTCTCAACTGCGCAAACTTTATTTCCATATCGAGCGTAAAATCCGGATTAATAGGTCTTAATGGGACCTCTACATTTTCATAGCTGTCCAAATATGCAGAGCGTGAAGCAGATAATGCTTCGTTGTAATTTCCTTTCTTGTAGAGTTGTAGCATATCATCTAACTTCATTCTAATCTTGTCTATGTTGCTCCTTACTATTCCTTTTGAAGAGTCATCAGACTGTCCTACGGTGCGCCTTTCACCTGTATATACTCCAAATCCTTTGCTCAGTTCCTGAACATTAGCAAATTCTCCTCCCTTCGCATTCGAAGGTCCTATCATGCTTTCTTGGGTTGCAGAGGAAGAAGAAGAATTGATTCTCAAAAGCTGTTCTGCTTTGTCAAGGTTTATCAGAGTACTATTGACAAAGATTGCAATAGACCCTGAAGATTGTCTTTCCTTTATGATCTGTCTTAAATGTTCTCTCATGTCCAGTTCTAACGATTTCATTAATTTAGGATCAAGCTTCTCTAGCGGTGCCTCTAAAAACTCAAAGTTATCTAGATATGCTGTAACGGCATTTTGATCAGCCTTCTGATAATTTCCGTTCTTTACTTGTAAAACTAAATCTCTCAATAGAGTTCTTATTGTTGCAAAATAATTTGCTTGTTGATTGTTCTGTTGTTGATGGCTTCCTAAATTAAGAGACAATGATTCTAATAAATCTCTTTCAATCGCAACGATCCAATGAGAGAGACGCTGATAATCTACTTTATCGGAGATTGATTTTTGTAATTCAGTAAAAAAAGAGTTTATCTCTTGTGTTCTACGATTATTATTAATATCCTGTGTTTTTGATACATTCTCAGCAAAGATTCCTTTAGCAGTTTGTACCAACCCCATTGCATTCTGATAATTTACTTTGTTTCCAACAGACTGTAGTTGCTGCAGCTGCTGCGGTTGTTGGCTTATATTAGATAACTGATACGCATGTGCAGCATCACGAAGTAAATATACAATAGTTTGAATAGACAATAATTCTGTATTGTTGGTAGTGGAGGTTTTGTCATTCTTATTAGAATTATTAACTTGACGTACCAGACTATTTAGTACA
>Ga0193700_1000158_pt1 | contig 11129 bp, 9 predicted proteins | sample U3s1metaG_FD_143057 | JGI IMG/M metagenome (GOLD analysis project Ga0193700, IMG submission 143057) | Soil microbial communities from a riparian zone of the East river system, Colorado, United States - U3s1 | ecosystem: Environmental > Terrestrial > Soil > Riparian zone | place: USA: East River... | reverse complement strand
GAGCGGGGGGTGCGGCGCTGGTCTGAGCTTGTCTCACGAGCGACCGGACGCAATGAGGCCGATCGCCCCGGTGCCGGCGCGGCCGGCGGGGCGGGCTTCGCAGCATTGGCCTTGCTCAATGCCAAGATCAGGCCGGGCATCGAATTGATCTTGGAGCTGGTCGACTTCGATCGTCGCATCGTGGGTGCCGATCTTGTGGTGACTGGCGAGGGTTCGCTGGATGATCAATCTCTGGCCGGCAAGGCGCCTGTCGGAGTCGCCCGTGCCGCGGCAAGATCAGGCGTGCCGGTCGTCGCGGTCGCCGGCCGCCTGCAACTGAGCCCGCAACAGCTGCGCCAAGCCGGAATCGAGGCAGCGTACGCGCTGACGGATCTGGAGCCCGATCTCAACCAGTGCATCGCGAACGCGAGCCCACTGCTGCGTCGATTGGGCGCCCACGTTGCGAAGGAATGGCTGGCCAAGCTTCCCAGAAGTTGAACAAAGGTTTACCAGCATTCCTCCAAAGGGTTGCCGACGCGCACCCGGGTGCCGGGCAGCCATGACACCCATAGCATGATCTTGATCACGTCAGCTGAGTGTGGGTGCCGACTCCCGGGTCAGCGCACATCATGCTCTAAGTTGATCATGAACGAATTCGCATGGAAGGGGTCGGCATGTCTGAAGGTTCACAGGTCTCTGAAACCTATGGAGTGAACTCCGAGGTCGGAAAGCTGCGCAAGGTGCTGGTATGCGCTCCTGGTCTGGCCCACAACCGGCTGACTCCTACCAACTGCGACGATCTGCTGTTCGACGACGTCTTGTGGGTGCAGAACGCCCAGCGCGACCATTTCGACTTCATGGCGAAGATGCGCGAACGCGGCGTCGAGGTCGTCGAGCTGCACAACGTACTGACCGAGACGATGGAGCTACCAGCGGCTCGTGCGTGGCTGCTGGACCGCAAGATCACCGCAAACGAGGTAGGACTCGGCCTGGTCGACGACACCCGGACATACCTGAACAACCTCAAGTCGCGCGACCTAGCCAGATTCTTGATCGGCGGCCTATCGACCAGCGACCTACCTGACGACTTCCGGCCGGGTTACCTCAGCTTGGCCCGTGAGGCGCTCGGCCCGCACGAGTACCTCATGCCCCCGCTGCCGAACACCCTGTACACCCGAGATACGACCTGCTGGATCTACGGCGGCGTGACGCTCAACCCGCTGTTCTGGCCGGCGCGACACGACGAGACGCTGCTGATGAAGGCGATCTATGAGTTCCACCCGGACTTCGTCGGCGCCAGAGTCTGGTGGGGCGACCCGGAGCTGGAGTGGGGACTCGCCACCCTCGAGGGCGGCGATGTCATGATTCCGGGCAATGGCGTCGTGCTGATCGGGATGAGCGAACGCAGTTCCCGGCAGGCGATCACCCAGGTCGCAGCCGCGCTGTTCGCCGAGGGCGGTGCTGAGCAGGTGATCGTCGCCGGCATGCCCAAGCTGCGGGCCGCCATGCACCTGGACACGATCTTCACCTTCGCTGACCGTGACTGCGTGACGATCTATCCCGACATCGTCCACAACATCAACACCTTCACCCTTCACCCGAGCGACGCGCCGCCGGGGGTCGACGTCGTTCAAGAGAGCCGTCCGTTCCTGGATGTCGTCCGCACCGCTCTTGGTCTCGATGTGCTGCGGACCATCGACACCGGGGGCAACGTGTATGACACCGAACGCCAACAGTGGGACAGCGGGAACAACTTGGTCGCGATCGAGCCCGGCGTGGTCGTGGCCTACGACCGCAATACGACGACGAATTCCCTGCTACGCAAGGCAGGCATCGAGGTGATCACCATCGTCGGTGCCGAGCTTGGTCGGGGACGCGGGGGCGGCCACTGCATGACCTGCCCGTTGATCCGCGACGGCGTCGACTAGTGAGCCAGCAAAGACGGGGACGACGATAGAGAGGGCCGACGATGGAGAGGTTCGCCTGGGACATGGTGTTACCTCCCTCCCTATCCCTCCCGGAAAGTGGTCACAGGCGACAGAGATCGTCGACGATTTGTTGTCGTTTGCAACCACTTTCGAGAAATTCAGCGTTGGTACCCAACGAGCTGAGCAAACGCGTGCAGCATCAGGGTCTCGGCGAGGCATGCCGCGGCAAAGTCACCGAGATGTAGTGACTCGTTGCTGCCGTGGGCGCGGGAGTCAGGATCCGCGACCGCAGTGACCAAGATCGTCGCGTCCGGAAACGCCTCAGTGAATTCCGCGACCATCGGGATGGTCCCACCCTGTCCGATGAAGACCGGCTCGACCCCCCAGGCCTGGGTGAAGGCGGTACGCGCTGCCTCGGCGTATGGACCGCCGAAGTCGATCACCGAGGACTCGCCGACCTCAGCTCCTGAGATCGTCACCTGAGCGCCCCAGGGTGCATGATCATTAACGTGACTGATCAGCGCAGCTAGCGCCTTGTTCGCGTCGTCCCCGGGAGCAAGCCGAGCGCTGATCTTGGCGCGGGCAACCGGCATCAAGGTGTTGGAGGCGTCGTCGACCCGAGTCGCATCAAGGGCGATCACGGAGAGCGACGGCTTGCACCAGATGCGCTCGACCAGCGATCCGCTGCCGATCCAGTCGACGCCATCGAGAATTCCGGATTCCTCCCGCAGCCGCGCAGGCGGATACTCCAACGCCGGTGCTGGAACGGTCCCGAGCCCGGCGACCGCCACGTTGCCCTGATCGTCATGCAGCGTCGCCAGCAGACGGCACAGCGTGGTCAGCGCGTCCGGCACAACTCCGCCGTACGCCCCCGAATGCAGGCCATGGTCCAACGTGCGAACCTCAACCGTGCATCCGGCCAGTCCCCGCAGCGAGGTCGTGAAGGCCGGTTGCCCGACGGCCCAGTTGACGGAGTCGGTGATCACAAAGACATCGGCTGCGAACTCGTCATGGTGCCGGTCGAGCAGCTCCGCAAGTGTTGGCGAGCCGATCTCCTCCTCGCCCTCGACGAATACAGTGACACCTATCGGCGGCCGTCCGCCGAACGCCCGCAGCGCAGCGAGGTGAACCGCGAACCCGCCCTTGTCGTCAGCCACACCACGGCCGTAGAGCCGCCCATCATGTTCAGTTGCCACGAAGGACGGTGTACGCCAGCCGGCTGGATCTCCCTCAGGTTGGACATCGTGATGGGCATAGAGGCAAACGGTCGGCATGCCCTCGGGCGCGGGGAACCGGCCGAGAACGGCCGGCGCACCGTCATTTGCGCGGATCACCCGGACATCTGGGCAGTCCAGATCCGCCAGGAGTTGCACGACACGCTGCGCACTGCGCTCCACGTTTGCGGCCCTCGACGGGTCGGCGCTCACCGACTCAATCTCGACGAGCGCTTTCAGATCGGCGAGAACGCCGGGAAGCTGGGCTTGGACCTGGTCACGAAGAGACACTGGATTGATTGATCTTCTGGGTTAGTGAGCCATAGCGGCCGGTAGGGTGCCCTGCCACGCTTCCCGGATACGCGCCAGTGGCAGCGTGAACTGGCCCACCACCTCAAGCGACGCGTCTTCCTCAGGCGTGACCACACCAAGCTTGGTGACCTTGACACCGTTCATCCGGCACAGCGAGGTGAGCTCGCGGTCTGTCCCCTGCTTTACCGAGACGAGCGCGCGGCTCGGGCTCTCGGAGAACAACCAGACGAACGGATCGGCCTTGGCCGGCAGTTTGATGCGCGCGCCCATCCCATGTCGTAGGGCCGACTCGACCACCGCCTGGGCCAGGCCACCGTCGGCGAGATCATGAGCGCTGGCCAGTAGGGCGCGACGGCTCCCCCTGATCAGAACTTCGGCCAGCGCCTTTTCTTTAGCAAGATCAACTGCGGGCGGTCGGCCGCCGAGATGATCATGGATGATGTCCGCCCATGCCGAACCTGCCAGTTCGTCCCCGGTCTCACCGAGCAGATAGATCACCTCTCCGGCAGTTTTGAACCCGCCGGGATTGCGCCGTGTCACGTCGTCGATCACACCCAGCACACCGACGACCGGCGTCGGCAAGATCGGCGTACTGCCGGTCTGGTTGTAGAAGCTGACGTTCCCGCCGGTGACCGGCGTTCCCAATGTCTGGCAGCCGTCCACCAGCCCGCGTATGGCCTCACTGAACTGCCACATGATCGCCGGATCCTCGGGCGAGCCGAAGTTGAGGCAGTCAGTGATCGCCAGCGGCTCCGCTCCCGTGGTCGCGACGTTGCGGTACGCCTCAGCCAGCGCCAATTGCGCGCCAACGTAGGGATCCAGTAGCGCAAAGCGAGCATTGCAATCGGTGGCGAGCGCGATGCCGAGGCCGGAGTCTTCGTCGATGCGCAGCATTCCAGCGTCGTCCGGCTGAGCGAGCACGGAATTGCCGCGCACGTAGCGGTCGTACTGGTCGGTGACCCATGACTTGTCGCAGAGATTTGGGTGGGCAACCATCCGAAGCATGGTGTCGGCCAGCTCGTCACCGTTAGCCGGTCGAGGCAGGTGATCAACTCCGTTGGCTTGGACCTGATCTTGCCAGTCCGGTCGTTCGTAGGGGCGTTCGTAAACCGGACCCTCGTGCGCCACCGTACGCGGTGGCACGTCGACCACCGTCTCGCCCTGCCAATCGATTACCAGACGGTCTCCCGTGGTTACCTCACCGACAACGGTTGCAAGCACATCCCACTTGCGACAGATCGCCAGAAAGGCAGCCACATGATCAGGCTCGACGACGGCCATCATGCGTTCCTGGGACTCGCTCATCAAGATCTCTTCGGGGCTCAGCGTCGGATCGCGCAGCGGCACCAGATCAAGATCGATATGCATGCCGCCGTCGCCGGCACTGGCCAGCTCCGAGGTGGCGCACGACAGGCCCGCGCCGCCGAGATCTTGGATGCCGGTGACCAACCCGGCGGCGAAGAGCTCCAGGGTGCACTCGATGAGCAGCTTCTCCATGAAGGGATCGCCGACCTGAACGCTGGGCCGTTTGGTTGGTCTCGTCGGGGTGTCCTGGAATGTCTCCGAGGCGAGCACGCTGACCCCGCCGATGCCGTCTGCACCGGTCGATGCCCCGTACAAAATCACCTTATTGCCCGCCCCCGTCGCCTTCGCGAGGTGCAAGTCCTCATGGCGCAGCACGCCGACACACAGCGCGTTGACCAGTGGGTTGCCGAGATAGGTGCGGTCGAAGGACACCTCACCGCCGATGTTGGGTAGGCCCAGGCAGTTGCCGTAGCCGCCGACTCCGGCAACAACACCGGGCAGCACCCGCCCAGTGTCAGGCTCCTCGAGAGACCCGAAGCGCAGCGAATCCATCACGCCGATGGGGCGAGCTCCCATCGCCAAAATGTCGCGGACGATACCGCCGACGCCGGTCGCCGCGCCCTGGTACGGCTCGACATAGCTGGGATGGTTATGCGACTCGATCTTGAACGTGACGGCATAGCCCTGCCCGACATCGACTACGCCGGCGTTCTCGCCGATGCCGGCCAGCAGCTTGCCGATGGGCGTCTCCGCCGGTAGATACCCGAATTGGCGGAGATGCACTTTGGAGGACTTGTAGGAGCAGTGTTCAGACCACATCACGGAATACATGGCGAGCTCCGACGAGGTCGGCCGGCGGCCCAGGATCTCCTTGATCCGGGCATATTCGGCGTCCTTCAGTCCCAGCTCAGCCCACGGTTGCGGCTGATCGGGCGTGTGGGTCGCGTTGTCGACAGTGTCTGCCACGGCCGCAACGCTACCGGTGCCCGGCCCTGAGGGCGCTGAGCGTCCAATCGTTGCGTTCGGCCCAGTCGAAGAAGAACCAGCCCATGATGACGGTGATCTGGGCCGTCACCGTGAGCCAGACGAAGATCCCGCCGTCGTTCAGCACGGTGCCCACGATGGCGACAATAAGGGTGGCGATCAAGGCACTCCGTGCGGTGCTGAAATCGGACGAGATTCGTGGGACCACGTAGACGAAGATCACAATCCACAACACAACACCGATCAGCAGCGAACCGATGCCGACGATGGAGGCAATCGTCTCGGCAGATGCGACCGCCTTGCGGCTGATCACGTCCAGCGCGTCACCGTCGAGGATGCGCTGCACGAAATTGCCCAGGTGGGTACGCCGATCGGGCCCGCGCAGCCAATCGAGAACCGAGATCAGAGCGACCGCCAAGACCGCAGAACCGCCAATCGCGAGCAGCTTGGGCCAGGTCATCCGGACGCCTGACAGGGCAAGCATCAGCCACAGCACCGCGGGTGTCAGCGCAATGACCCCACCGAAGTCGCTCCCCATCGATGGCCAGCCTTCACAGATCACAATGCCGAAGCCGACAGCACCGACTGCCGCAAGAGCCGCGCCGCGCCGGCCGGCAGCCAGGCAACGATGCGCGATGTAGCCGGCCAGCAGCAGTCCTGCACTGGCGTACGCGGCGAAGGTCACGTTGCCGAAGCCGTACCAGCGCAGGCCGAAGATCGGCCGCGAATTGAGCATCGAACCCGGCTGCATGACCGCACCGAGGGCAGCGTCGAACGTAAACGCCGCTACGCTGATTCCCGCCGCGGCAATGATGGCGGGGACCCGGGCGCGGCGGCCGACCAGGAGCGCCAGCGGCGTCAAGATCACCACCCACGCGGCCACCAGCAGACTGAGGAACAGTCCTGGCGAGCGGCTGTCCTGCCATGGCACCGCGCCGGTGAGCATCATGGCGGCAGCCAGCACACCGCCCAGCGTCAAGATCAATTTGGGCAACCCGAACTTGCCCCGCAGCACCCCGATCACCATGATCATGAACAGCACGGCACCGGCCAGGCCGAGCGCCAGGTAGCCGATCGGCGCAGCGTCGGAGAGTGCGGCGACGGATCTGATCTTGGCGTCGATCCGCTCGACAGTGAGGCCGGTGTCATAGACCGCGAACGGCGAACCGTCGACAGGGGTGGACGACGTAGGACCGCCGAACTCGATCAAGGTTCGCGTGAGGTCAGTCAGTGTGACGATGCCCTCGCGCCGGGTGCTCGCTGAGGTAAGCCAGCCAGGCAGCGTGGTGCCGAGCCGGTAGACGACCTGCAGGCTCGGATCATCGGAGCCCGCATTCGGGCCGACGCCGGTCGTGATCAGCGTGGTGTCTTTGCGGTTGGCCAGCTCGGTGATGATCTGATCGGAGAGCGGCCCAGCATCCACGATCGTGATGGGGCACGCTGTCTGCATGCCTCCTGTGACGAATTGCTGCGGCGACTGATAGGAGGCGACGGTCCCATCCGACTTGGCCGCCGCGAGGGCGGCGCCTGGGCCGACCGCCGCAACACATCCCTTGACCGAACCAGTGAGCGTGCCGAGCTGCGCGTCACCGCGCCGAGCTGCGGCTGCGGCCTGTCGCGCGGACCAGTCGGTCACCTTGCCGCCTTGCACCTCCGGCGTGCAGAGACCTCCAACCGCTGCGCGACGGCCAGCCCCTAGCGTTGTCCAGCCGGCCGCGGCGCAATCGCCGACATAGCGCGGACGGATGGACATGGTGCCAGCCTGGGCATCGCCGAGATGAGCACCCAGCACCGCACGATCTGTCTGCGTCAGTTCCGCGCGACCAGTCACACCGACAACGACGACTCGGTCGGTGAAGATCGCCGACTCCTCCGGCTGCTCGGCCAGCGCATGTATGCCGCGAAGCCCGACAAACAACACGCCCAGCACCAGGAGCAAGAGGACCCAACCACGCCGACCACGAAGCGCGCCCCGTTTGGTCGGCTCATCCGGTACGCGGCCACCGACAGGGTGACGCCGTGGGGAATGTCGGACGCCGGATGCACGTGGTCCGGACGTGACTTTCGGCGACACTAGACCTTGGCGGCGAGGAAGTTGAACACGCTACTGAAGAAGGCGCGGCCGTCTTGGGTCGGACCGGTCAGCGGGTCGATGTTGTGCTCCGGGTGCGGCATCAGACCGAGGACATTCCCACGCTCATTACAGATCCCGGCAATGTCGTGGAACGAGCCGTTGGGATTGCCGTTGAGATACCGGAAGGCCACCCGGCCCTCACCCTCCAGGCGCCGCAAGGTGTCCTCGTCAGCTACGTAGCCGCCTTCTCCGCACGAGCGTAATCGTCTGGCCGACAGTGAACTCCGATGTCCAAGTGGTATCGACCGACTCGACCTGAAGATCTTGGTCCTTGCAGACGAACACCCGGACATCGTTGCGGATCAGCGCGCCCGGCAACAGCTGTGCTTCGCAGAGAATCTGAAACCCGTTGCAGATGCCCAGCACCGGCATCCCTGCTTCGGCCGCCTTGATCACTTCGGCCATCACCGGCGCGAACCGGGAGATCGCTCCGCAGCGTAGGTAGTCCCCGTAGGAGAACCCGCCAGGCAAGATCACCGCGTCCACGCCGTCGACGTTGTCGTCGCCGTGCCACAGCGACACCGGCTCGCCGCCACACTTTCGGATGGCGCGGAGTGCGTCCTGATCGTCGAGCGAGCCTGGAAAAGTGACGACTCCGATCTTCGGACTCATCAACCCGCCCGTGCGGCCAGCTCGGCCTCTTCTGCTGATTGGGCTTCGCTGCCGTCGGCTTTGCTGTTCTCGGCTTTGTTGTTCTCGGCTTTGTTGTTCTCGGCTTTGTTGTTCTCGGCTTGGTTGTTCCCGGCTTGGCTGTTCTGGGCCTCGTCAACTGCGCCAGCTGATTCTGGCGTGGGCTCGACGCGAACGTCGAAAGTCTCGATGACGGTGTTGGCGAGCAGCGTCTCGGCCGCCCGCCGCACCTCGGCCAGTCGCTCCTCGGTGACTTCGCCGTCGAATTCGAGTTCGAACCGCTTGCCCTGGCGTACGGACATGCCGGCAAAGCCCAGCCGGGCCAGCGCCCCGGTCACAGCTTTTCCCTGCGGATCCAGGATCTCCGGCTTCGGCATCACGTCGACAACCACTCGAGCCATGCCGCGGAGTCTAACCCGGCTCCCCCAAGCGATTGGCTAGATCAGGCAACGTCGCGGCGTACGGCCGACAGCATGCCGACAAGTGCGGGCAGCAGGCACCATGCCGCCAGGATCAGACCGGCGAGCCACCACGGCGTCGGATGCTGTGCCGCGAAGAGCACCGGCGAGGTGATCTGCAGCATGGCGTTGGTCGCCCCGGTAGGCATCAAATTGAGCAGCTGATCCCATCTCTTGATGAAAAACACCACCGAGACGATCGGCTCCACCAGGAAACCGAGCATGATGCCGACCAGCAGCGCCACCAGCATGTTCTTGATCAAGATGCCGATGCCCATGCCGATCATGGTCCATAACGCAATCGAGCACACGCCAAGAATGATCGACCGCCAGGTCGCCGGCTGCTCAAGCAACAGGGAGCCGTTATTGGCCAGCACGAAGGGAATCGCTACCAGTATGCCGGCCGCAACGCTGACGATCCCGTAGATCATCCCGAAGATCAACAAAGCACCCGCTTTGCCGAGCAGCATGCGGACCCGTCGCGGCGTGGCCAGATAGCTGGCGGCAAGTGTGCCGTACCGGTATTCGCTGCCGATGACCACGATTCCGACGACCATGGCCAGGATCCGGGACAAGACATATCCACCGTTGTAGATGCTGCGGATGATCCCTGGGTCGGTAAACGGAGAACTCCCAGCGCCTTGCTTGCCGTGCAACCACGCGACGGTGGCTGGCAATGCCGCGTAGCCAGCGCTGAGCACGAAAATGCAGATCAGCGCGATCCACCACAACTTGGTGGTGGTGATCCTGCGCATCTCCGCACGCAGTACACCACTCATCTGGAGCCCTCAAGCATGGAGAAGAACTCCTGCTCGAGATCGCGCCTTTCGGTGACCAGTTCATCGACCACAATGCCGGAGCCAAACAGGACGGAGCCAACCTGGCCCACGTCGTGGCTGTGGATGCGCAGATAAGCGCCGTGCTCGTCGGCGGCGGTTTGGACATCGGCACCAACAGCAGCGAGTGCCTGCATGGCGGTTCTCATGTCGGAGACCCGGGCCCGCGTCGTGCCCTCGCCGAGCTTGAGTTCCGACATCGGCATCTGGGCCAGCAGCCGGCCTCTGTTGATCACGACGATATCGTCCGCGGTGGCCTCGATCTCGTGCAGCAGATGGGAGGAGATCAATACGGCGCGACCAGTTGAGGCGAAGTCGCGCAGCACCGTACGGAGCCAGCGGATCCCCTCGGGATCGAGGCCGTTCGCCGGCTCGTCCAAGATCAAGTAGTCGGGGCTGCCGAGCATCGCCGCAGCCAGCGCGAGTCGCTGTCGCATACCCGTTGAGTACTCGCCGACCGACTGGCGGGCGACCTCGCCCAGCCCGACTTCGCCGAGCAACTCGTCGACCCGGCGATCATTGGCACCTGCGGTGGAGGCGAGCACGCGAAGGTGATTGCGACCACTCCGCGCAGGGTGGAAGCTCGCATCGAGTACGCATCCCACGATTTGCTGAGGATGGGGCAGTTCGGCGTAGGCGCGGTCGCCAAACGTTGCGTTACCGGTCGTCGGGGTGGCCAGGCCGACCAAAATTCGCATGGTGGTGGTCTTTCCGGCGCCGTTCGGACCGAGGAAGCCGGTCACGCGTCCGGGCTCGACAACGAAACTCAGATTGTGTACGGCGAGGGTGCCGTTGTAACTCTTGATCAATCTGTTGACGATGATCGGCGGCACATCATGATCAACAGTCCATCGGGAGCGCCTGGTGCTGCGTACGGCGGCGGGAGCGGTATTGCGGCGGGCCGTCGGTTGGGAACGCTGCGACGCTGCGGGAGCACTCGGCTGAGCGACACGCGGAGGTGGTGGCACGTAGCCACGTTGGGCCGGCGGGCTGGGGTGTCGGCTGCGGTGCCGGCTCCGGTGTCCGCGGTGCCGTCGGAACCGGCTGCGGCGCAACTGGCGGCAGGGGCCGTGACGCCGGGGTCGGCGTCGATGCGGGTTGCGGCAGAGGGCGGGTTGACCGCGGCGGAGGGGGTGCGGTGGATATGGGCGATGGCGGAGGAACAGCTGACGGGGTGGCCGGTGTCGGAGGAACGGCTGACGGGGCGGCCGGTGTCGGCGGTGTGGGCGGTGTGGGCGCCTGGGGTCGTACCGGAACCGAGGCTTGGGCCGTTGTCTGGTAGGTCCTGACCGGTGCCCGCTCGGCCACCGGCTCAGGACTCGGTGACGGCACGCTGCGCCTCGGCTTCG
>Ga0193700_1000157_pt1 | contig 11135 bp, 9 predicted proteins | sample U3s1metaG_FD_143057 | JGI IMG/M metagenome (GOLD analysis project Ga0193700, IMG submission 143057) | Soil microbial communities from a riparian zone of the East river system, Colorado, United States - U3s1 | ecosystem: Environmental > Terrestrial > Soil > Riparian zone | place: USA: East River... | reverse complement strand
TCCAATGGGCTAGCAATAAGTGCCTATCAGAGAGCTGTTGAAGCATTAGTGAAGTTAGTACAAATCTATCCTGATTATAAATTGAATAAAATTTACATGGAACGAGCAAGTTCTTATCAAAATAGAATCAAAGCACTACAGATGTCAAATCCATTATACGATTCTGATACTATTAAGGCTGGACAATTTGATCAGAAACCAGCAAATCCCACTAATTCAATTCTGAACAACATGCAGTCAGCAAAGAGAAAGATTGAGCCGAAGGGAGGATATAATTTGGACTTTGAAGAGTTATTGATGACTGACAAACCAAAGGTATCTTGGAATGAAGTAATTGGTTTGGAAGATGCAAAGAGGGCTATGAGAGAATCAATAGTTTATCCAACTATCAGGCCCGATTTACTGCCATTAGGCTGGGCGAGAGGGATTTTATTATTTGGACCGCCGGGTTGTGGAAAAACTTTACTCGCAGCAGCAGCAGCAGCGGAAATCGATGGTTATTTCATTAATGTCGATGCCGCTTCAATGATGAGTAAATGGCTCGGTGAGGCAGAAAAAAATGTTTCAAAATTATTTTCTATGGCTCGCAAGTTACATGATAATGAAGGTGTTCCTGTTCTTATTTTTGTAGATGAAATAGACTCACTCTTGGGTAATAGAAACAGCGAAGTTGGAGGTGAAGTTAGAGTCAAAAATCAATTCCTTACAGAAATGGATGGGATAAATGGAAAATCGCGAGAATCAAAGTTGTATGTCATTGGTGCAACAAACAAACCATGGAGTTTGGAAGCAGGTTTTCTTAGGAGGTTTCAAAAAAGGATTTATGTCTCGCTTCCAAACAGGGCTTCCAGAACCCACTTATTTGGTCAGTACACAAAAAAATTACAAATGGAGTCTTCATTGAAAATTGAGGATCTTGCAAAATTAACGGACGGCCATAGCGGGAGTGATATAAAGGATATATGTCAATCTGTTCAATTGCGTGTTGTAGATGAGTTATTCCAAAGCGGGAAGGGATTAGACAGTGACGCATATACTAGATCTATAACTGAATCTGATTTTAAAGAAATTCTAAAAATGAGAAGACCAAGTGTAAGTATGTACATGATCCGGGCATACTTGAGATGGAGCGAGCAGTTTAAAGCACTTTAATTTTCCTTTTGTTTTTTATAGCTGTTTATGGCATCTGATATTTTTTTTATGGCCAATTGCTTTCCTTCCCATCCTAAAATTTTTACAAATTTGCCTTTCTCCAATTCTTTGTAGTGTTCAAAGAAGTGTTTTATTTGTTCCTTCAAATGCTGTGGCACATCTTTGATATCACTAACGGTAGAAAAACTAGGATCAATTTTCGATGTCGGTATGGCTACTATTTTTGAATCATGACCTTCCTCATCTTCAGTCTGTAGTACGCCTATGGGTATTACTTTTATTAGAGATAACGGTGCAAATGGCGTTTCACCGAGAACTAGTACATCAATGGGGTCTCCATCTTTCTCAAGTGTATTCAGTATAAATCCATAGTTACATGGATAATACATCGCAGTAAACAACTTCCTGTCTACTACGATGAACCCACTTTCCGTATCGTATTCATATTTTATATTACTGCCTTTAGGGATTTCCACCATCACGATACACTGATCGGGCGTCTGTTTAATAGAAGCGATTTTTTGATTTGTTATCATGTTATTTTCTTGTTAAGCGCTATTTATATTCGAAAAGGTTCAGAATACCATAATTGAATTTACCTTTTAGAATAACTGATGTTTTTCAAAGGTGAACTATTCAGGATAGATATTTGATAAAATTATAAAAGAGTGAAAAGAACTGACGTTGGCATTAATGAAGTTAGTAGCCAAATATGATCCAAAGGAAATTGAATTTCAGGTCAATTCATACCTTAATCATATTGATCAGCAATCATTAATCGATAAAGAGCTATCATCATTCAAAAAAATACTTGGTTATGTTGAGGGCCCACCTACGCTTAACGGTGAACCACATGTAGGTCATCTTAGAGGGCGTATCATCAAGGATGTATGGTTCAGATACAAAACTCTGCAGAAATATAAGGTCGTATTCCGTGCGGGTTGGGACACACAAGGTTTGCCTGTTGAATTACAGGCAGAAAAAAATCTGGGATTAACCGGAAGTAAAGCCGACAATATCAAAAAAGTTGGCATTACTAAGATTGTAGAAGCATGTAAGGAGCTAATCAAAAACAATGCGGAAAAGTGGATCAAAGTCGATCGCCTCCTTGGAATTTCGTTTGATTATGATAGGGCGTATTGGACTTACACTGATAACTACATAGAAAGGGAATGGCAAGTGCTAAAGAAGGCATGGAATCTGGGTATACTTAAAGAATGGTTTAGAGTAGTTGCGTATTGTCCATCATGTCAGACTTCACTGAGTAATGCAGAAGTCAATCAAGGATACAAAATCCTAGAGGATCCATCTTTTTATTACAAGATGAGACTAAGGGACGAAAACACTTTCTTAATTGTATGGACAACTATGCCATTTACATTAGTTACCGATGAGTTGATCGGCGTTAATCCTAAGGCTGATTATGCTTACGTCTCACTCAAAAATGAAAGGTGGATTGTGGGGTACGACAGGTTAAACTATTTGATGAATGATCTTCATATTGAGAATTTTACAGTTGAGAAGGTAGTTAAGGGTGTAGAATTTGACGGGATGAAGTACATACATCCACTATTGGGATTAATTCCAGGGCTCAAAGAACTAAGCGATGAGGACAAGATACATTTTGTAGTAGCAGAAGATTTCGTTGATGCCAGTACTGGAAGTGGATTAGTGCATTTATCTCCTGCCAATGGTCAAGAGGATTTTGATATAGCTGTCAAACGTGATGTTCCGATATTTGTACCCATTAATGATAGAGTAGAATTCACTGAAAAAGCAGGCATATTTAATGGACAGTTCGTGCGTGACTCAGATCTTTTGGTAGTCGAAAAAATGAAAGAAGCCGGAGCCTATTTGAAGTTAGGGAGAATCAAACATCAGTACCCAACCTGTTGGCGTTCAAATCACAAGGTTGTTTGGCTTGCGAGACGAGAATATTTTTACATGATTGATAAACTTGGGGATAAGCCAATTACTGCTGCTTCAAATGTCAATTTCTTTTTTGAATCTCCAAAAAATAGATATTTGGAAATAATAAAGGAACAGGTACCGTGGTGCATATCAAGAGAAAGAGTATGGGGAACTCCTCTTCCAATATGGACCTGTAGTAAATGCGGCTTGAAAGAACCGTTGTTTTCTAGGGATGAAATAATCAAGAGGGCATCAAAGTTACCTGATGGAGAACAATTTGAATTGCATCGACCATGGATCGATAATATCGTGATTAATTGTTCAAAATGTAACAACCATATGATTCGAGAATCTTTTGTTCTTGATACTTGGCACAATAGTGGCGCTTCACCTTATGCATCATTTTCGGATGAGGAATACGAATACCTAATACCTGCTGCATTTCTTACGGAAGGAATAGATCAAACAAGGGGGTGGGCATATACATTACTTATGGAAAATGTAATAATGAAAAATGAAGGTAAATCACCTTTTGAATCGTTTCTATTTCAGGGGCATATTTTAGATGAAAAAGGAAATAAAATGAGTAAAAGCCTAGGCAATGTATTAGACGCAAATGATCTCTTGGTTAAAAACTCGGTTGACGCAATAAGATTTTATTTTATGTGGAAGTCTTCTCCTATTGATTCTTTAAACTTTAGCTTGAGTGAAATGTCTTCTAGGCCATACCAGGTGCTAAGTACTCTCTATTATCTACATGTCTACTTAATTCAGAATAGTACCTACGATAAATTTGATACTAAAAAGATAGACATTAATTCTGTCGTAAAAAGTAAATTTTTTACTCTGACTGAAGCCTGGATTTTATCGAAATTACAATCGTTGATCACAACAGTAACAGCATCACTAGATTCTTGTAGATTTAACGAAGGCGCTAAAGTTTTAGAAGAATTCATAATTAATAATCTCAGCCAAACTTACGTTCCTATGACTAGGGATGATATATGGGATGACAATATGGAAACTATAGAACGAAGACACGTGATATATGCAGTACTTGGGTATACTTTATCACAAATTGACATCATTCTTCATTCGTATTGTCCTTTCATCACAAATAATTTGTATTTGCTCTGTTTCAAGAACAAAGATGTCGTTTTACTTGAATCTTGGCCAAACTTTAACAGTAAATTGATAAATAATAAAATTGAAGAAGCTGTTGACAAGTCAAAAGAAATTATTTCTTTAGTTAACGCAGGCAGAATGAAGGCGAAACTTAAAAGAAGATGGCCTGTTAATAAGGTTGTTATTTGCACTCAAGATAAAGCTTTTCTAGAATCAAATGAGTTATCAGAATTATTAAAGAAGCAACTCAATACAATATATATCGACATCAAGATAATAAATTTTAGTAATTTTTTTGAAAAGGTTAATTCTCTATTTACGGAGAATCTTGTTACCGTAAATGCAAAGCCTAGGATAAATAAAGTTGCTCCTCGATTAAAGAACGATCTAAAAAATGCCCTCCAAGCATTTGGGAAAATTGACTATGCTGATTTGTTTGCGCAATTAATGTCAGAAAGAAATTTCAATTTAAAATATTCATCTGGTGAAATTGAACTGTCAAAAGATGATGTAGAATTTAGCTATGATGGAAAAACACCATACATAATGGTGGAATCAGAGCAGAAGGATATTGCTGTGTTTATTGATACTACTAGAAATAGCACATTGATATCGATGGGTCTTGTGAAGGATATTGCGAGAAATATACAACAATTGAGAAAGGAAAGGGGCTTTGTTCCCACAGACATACTGGCCTTTGCCTATATATCAAAATTAGATCCAGAGGATTCATTATCACTTGAAAATTATAAAAACGAATTGGCGTACTACGTCAGAGTAAAAAAGGTAATCATAACCCCTGACAAATTAGAGGACATCGAATATAAAGAAGTTGAAATAGATGGAAAGAAAATCCTTATCTCCGTGCAGTAGCTAAACTGTTCCTAAAATTAGATATATAATTAAATAATATTTTGTAGAATAACCAAAATTTCCTTTTAGTTAAATCACCTATTTGAATTAACTTACGACATAACTTTCATTTAATTTGTAGATCGTCAGATTAATGTGTTGATTTTAGAACCATGAATTAGTAATCCATATTTTGGTTCATGCCATAACTGCTAGCATTTTCAATATTATTAAATGCAATTGAGTTTCGGATGAGTTGATAACTGCTATCATGACAATTACAGGAACAAAAATTTTTTAACTTTTTTTCATCCATTATCAATCCTTTGCAATCGCCATGATTATTGCAAATACACATTGAAGATTTTGGCAATAATTGTAAATTAAAATAACTGTTGTATATTTTTTACTATAAATAATATGACAATAATTAAATTATACTTTTCCATTGTTTTTTTGTGGAAGTTTATTCGGAAGAACGCCCATGGGGATCATTTGAAAAATTCAATGAGAATGAACGATGCACCGTAAAACTACTTTACATAAAGCCTGGTTCTAGATTGAGTCTTCAATATCACAACAAGCGAAAGGAATTTTGGAAAATAGTTAAGGGTTCTGCTACGGTAGAAGTGCAGAACGAACAATCTTCCCTGAATGAAGGTGACAGTATCATAATTCCATCGGGTGCGAAGCATAGAATTCAAGCGATCGATTCTGTTTGTATTGTTTTAGAAATTTCTTATGGTAGCTTTGATGAAAACGATATTGTAAGAATTGAAGATGATTATGACAGGCCATAGAATTTATAGAATTTGCAAATTGATCGTTAGAACATTTTGTATAGTACCTCGACTAGTAACTAATGAATCTGTATTGGACCAACAAGATCGTATTGTATTTAACGAAATACAAATAAAGCCCTATTATCGCTTTTAATCTAATGAGTGCAAGTAAAAAACCCCACATGAATCTTGTCGTTGTGGGTCACGTTGATAATGGTAAATCGACTATTGTTGGTCATTTGTTAGTAGATATGGGTGTGATCGATCAAAGAACCATTGATTCTTTTGCTAAGGAATCTGAAGAAACTGGAAAAGGTGATACTTTCAAGTACGCTTGGGTATTAGATAGCATAAAGGATGAGAGAGAAAGAGGAATTACAATAGATTTAGCTTTTCAAAAATTTGAAACGCCTAAATATTTTTACACCTTAATTGATGCTCCTGGTCATAGAGACTTTATCAAAAATATGATAACTGGGGCATCGGAAGCAGATGTAGCCATTCTTGTGGTATCCGTAAAGCCAGGAGAGACCGAGGCAGCTACTGATCCTGGAGGACAGGCAAGAGAGCATGCATTTTTGTCAAGGACGCTTGGTGTAGGGCAAATCGTAGTTGCATTGAATAAAATGGATGATTCTGGATATTCAGAATCGCGTTACAATGAAGTCAAAGAAACTGTTGAAAAAATGTTAAAGTTAGTAGGCTATAATGTTTCAAAAATAAGCTTTATACCTGTTTCAGGTTGGAAAGGCGATAATTTAGTCAAGAAATCTGAAAACATGCCTTGGTACAAAGGACCCACTTTAAATGAAACTCTCGATCTTTTCGAACCCCCAGAAAAACCTATAGGGAAACCACTTAGGATACCAATCCAAGATGTTTACTCCATAACGGGTGTTGGGACAGTACCAGTTGGCAGGATCGAAACAGGAGTTCTAAAGGCAAATGACAAAGTCATTGTAATGCCATCTGGTGTGACTGGAGAAGTCAAATCAATAGAAACACATCATACTCAGATGGATTCCGCAGAAGCTGGTGATAATATTGGATTTAATTTGAGAGGTGTAGATAAAAAGTCAATCAAGCGTGGAGATGTAATCGGGCCCGTAGCTAGTCCACCCAATGCTGTAAGAGAAATAGAGGCACAAATAATAATTATACATCATCCTACAGCAATGGCTCCGGGGTATACTCCCGTACTTCATGCCCATACCGCACAGGTGGCTGCTACCTTATCTGAATTTGTAGCAAAAATTGATCCAAAAACAGGTGGAGCTGTTGAAGAAAAACCAAAGTTTCTAAAAACTGGTGACGCAGCAATTGTGAGGATAAAACCTGTTAGGCCATTGGCTATAGAAACTTTCAAAGAATTTCCAGAAATTGGCAGATTTGCACTGAGAGATATGGGAACAACAATAGCTGCTGGTGTCGTTAAATCTATTGTAGAAAAATACGACCCGAGCACCAAGAAGTGAGTCCAATTAATGACTCAGGAAGCGCGTATTAAATTAACTAGTACTAATCTTGTTATGCTCGAAAATATATGTCAAGAGATAAAGGGTATTGGAGAAAAAAATGGGATTAAATTTAAAGGGCCACATCCACTTCCCACTAAAAAAATGAAAGTCGTTACTAGAAAATCACCTTGTGGACAAGGCACTAACACGTGGGATAAATATGAACTAAGAATTCATAGGAGGGTAATTGACTTAGGAGCAGATGATAGATCAATCAGACAGTTGATGAGACTTAAAATTCCTGACGACGTATACATTGAGGTTTCTCTGACCTAACAATAAATGTTTTTCCTTTAACATTTACTAGGATTCTTTTTCAATCTACTGTAGGAGTTTGGTGGAACTTCTAAATCTACAGAGGATTCCGGATTAATAATTTTGGCAAGTATCTCAATACCCATAATAATCCTTGGACTAGGTCTACTAAAATATGAGGGAGCATCTACCGCAAAGACCATATCATTTTGAACAGCTCTAAGTGAATTCCATTGATTATTTTTTTGTAATGAACCGTATTCTTGCAATACCTTATGAAGATCGAATCCACAAGGAGAAAGAATCATTATATCAGGATCGAATTTAGCTATTTGGCTTAAGTCTATTTTACGAGACCTCTCGCCAATCTTGCTAATTCCATTAATTCCTCCAGCAATTCCAACCATTTGAGGAACCCAGTGTCCACAAATGTAGAATGGATCGAACCATTCCAGACAAATCACCTTTGGTCTATTACTCTTGTTAGTAGTAGAGATCTTTTCGATTTTTTTCGTCAAAGAATCTTTAATCTGTGAGCCATTTGTCTCCTTCCCAATGGTTTTAGCAATTTCCAAAATATTTTGCATTATATCATCCACGGTATGCGGATCCAGAACAAGACTATGAGGTTTATTGTCCAAGAATTGAATCGCATCGTACGTTTCTTTTTTATGAGGTGAGCATACATCGCACAATTCCTGAGAAATAATAAGATCCGGCTGTATTTTTTTTAGCAGATCATAATTTATTATAAAAAAATCATTTTGGAATCGCGAAAGTTGCTGTATTTTCTCTTCGATTTGAAGACTTGTCATTGATTCTGAATCGAAAACAGACCTTATGACCTGAGGTTTGTTCTTTGCTTCGGCAGGATAATTACACTGATCGGTGACTCCAAATAATAAATCCTGAGATCCCAACAAGTAGATAATTTCTGTTGCACTTGGGAGAAATGAAATAATCCTATTAAACATCAAAAATTGTGAAATTACTAATTATATTAAACTGCTGTTTTGGTTTGAAAATAAGATATTAAACTAGTCTATAACCATGACTTAGCATATAAGCTTAGGATTTTGAATTGGTAATTTACCAAATGTTTTAGTATATAAGCTTAACTGCTCGATTTCGACATGTCGATTTTGATAACCTTATACTTTTTGAAACCTTCATTTTAATAATTCTTTATGTTTTTTAAAGAAATCTTGCATCGCTTCTTTGAATAAATTGTTTTGTGTGGTTCTCTTTTTTGCTGCAATTATTTTTAATTTCTCAATATCATCAACATCGAATCTAAATACGACTTTTTTAAGTTCACCCAACAAAGCAACTGGTCAACTCTAAACTTAATCCTGAAATAAGAGAGATGTTAATGGGTCATAAGATTGGATTAGCGTCAGTATACTACTAGGCTAGTTCTTTGTATTATTCTAATTATTTCTTCTTTCTTCTAATTCATTAGATAATATTTCATTAAATTCCTTCAGTATGCTAGGAAATATTATACAATGGGCGATTAATCTTTTAATGTTCAAATCTCCCAATCCTTCTGCTATTTGTGTCATGTTAGTAATCATCTTGTCTTTCTTATGTCGATATTTATGTGAGTATGTATACAACATATCATCTAACAGGCTTATTATCATTCTAAAATCTTGTTCATCTTTATCTTCTATCTCTGGTGTTTCAGGCATGTTAACTACCGGACCATAACGAAGTTCTCTTGTATACATATCTACTTCATCATAATTCATTTCTTATCACTTACTTATCTCCATTGGTGCTACTTGAATGCTACTTGAATTTGCAAAGAAAGAGATATTCTAATGGCGCCTATGAGTCTGAGCTAGTTAATAGCCTGACACAATATTGCTTCCACACAAGAATTAGTAGACACCCTTAAACACTGACAATTGACCTCATTTTATTGTAAACGTTATCACTGGCTAGTATTCCAAGAAGAAAACAACAACAAGGATATATGCGAGGATTGCCTAGAGCATAGAAAGAAAAGATTATCGGAGTACATAAAATGACATCAGAATTTACCGAAGACTTTAAACAAATGGCAAAGCGATTTGGATATGACTTTAGCCAAGAGGGTAAGAGGATAAAATTAATCTATACTAGTGACCCCTATACTCATTTAAAAATAGGTGATTTAGGAACCATTAGATTTAGACACTTCAATTATGATTGTTTTGTCTTAGTAGTAAAATGGGATAATGGCAGAACCTTAGGCTTAATCGAGGGTAAGGATTCTTACGAGGTGTTAAAATGAATAAAATTCGCATAATTAGAATCGTTCTTACTGTAGTTGTATTTTTTGCTGTGTTCTTAGCATTACGTGAAATAATAATATTTTCGCTTGAAGGTGAATTGCTAAGTCGAGCACTTGCTAGAATCACAGCGATATTAATGTTTTCTAATTCGATTATAGCGTCAATTCTATTCACTATATTATTTAAAATGAGGTTTGAAAAGAAAAAATGAAGATTAAATGCCAACATTGTAATATATCCTATTACAGTAAAGATTTGTTTATTTGCTGTACTTGCTATAATGATGGTCAAGATTGTATAATGTGTCCGGATTGTACCTAAGAAGTATCTGACGAACAGATTGCACAAGACATAGCAAGAGCCGAAGGTAAGTAGGTAAGAATTTTCTTACTCTCCTCTTTGTTTTTTATTTATGTAATCCTGCAATGACTTCGTTTATGTCGATTATATTTGAACATTACAAACAGTTAAGAAAATTAGTAGGTAAGGAAGTTAAAATTAATGCAGTGGGTTGATGTTAATTGAAGGCAAGGATTAGTATCGACTGATTGATTAGTGTTTGGATTTTCCGCTTTTGTAATAATTTTTAAGCGTCTTTTACAAATACATTATCTATCTGGCTAGAAGTGGAAATAATAACATAAAATAATGCCGTGAATACCACCATAGTCTGGCACTTGAGGTTCTAGTTCTAATTTAATTTTCAGAACCTCTATCTATGTGCCGTACTTTCATTGATGCCAGTCGGCAATCTTGAGTTAATGACCAAACATAAATTCGTGAATTAACTTTACTGGACTCTTAACCTTGATTTGTTTCATCATGATATTGATGTAAGTTTTTTCTGCAATACTGAATCATCTCCACAAACTTGAAAACCATAACTTAAAGTTAGATGGCAGATGACTGATTGTGCTACCAATAGAAAAGTGTCATCCGGTCGAATCTTTACAGAAGATGAATTTACCATTGTCCAACCATTTTGTTTAGAAAATTCTTAGACAAGCAAGATAGAAAGATGTTTGACGAAATGTTTTTCCTATTCACGATTGTATAATTCTGCAGGAACTATGGCTTGTAGACCTGTGTTAATCCATACACTTCTTATGTCGATAATATTGGAACACTACAAGCAGTTAACCAAATTGATGAGTACGGAGTCGACATGGTACTGCAAGGGCATAGCCACAATTATCAAAGAACGTTTCCAATAAGATATAACGAAACTTCATTCCTGCCATTGTTCCACCCTGAAATTG
>Ga0193700_1000142_pt1 | contig 11891 bp, 10 predicted proteins | sample U3s1metaG_FD_143057 | JGI IMG/M metagenome (GOLD analysis project Ga0193700, IMG submission 143057) | Soil microbial communities from a riparian zone of the East river system, Colorado, United States - U3s1 | ecosystem: Environmental > Terrestrial > Soil > Riparian zone | place: USA: East River... | reverse complement strand
GGTAACCCGGGTTCAAATCCCGGCCGTCGCATCCAAGAAAAATACGAGATTTGAAATCTGTCTCGGAATATTGATAGAATTTCTGTTAAAGAAATATATTACTACAATATTTCGTACACGCTGACAGACTTTACCTGATGAGCAATTAATCTAACTCAGATGTTTTGTGGTGTCGTATCCTCCTACCTTCGATTGCTTTAAGGGAACCTCACTCAAGTAACTTACTGCCTTCGATGCAAAATGGCAAAATTAATTCAAACGCTTGTAGCATACTTAGCATTTTTAAATAAATGTGTACTTCGCTGACTCGATCTCTTAGTGGGGTCTGCTCTTATATTCTGATTTCATTTGACCTAATTGGAGTAACGCTTTGACCGAGGCGGAAACCGTAATTATTTTGATGCATATATCGATAGAGGCTTTAAGTACACTCTTAAAATAAATTTTCTTACCTTTTTGAGTTTAATTTAATAATATCCAGAGCTTTTTTTGCTGATTCTATTCTAGGAAGTTGAATAATAAAGATATTTTGGTTATTATAATTGCAAACACCATTAGGGGCGAGGGACAATAGACCTCTGTTGGATAAAGCTTCAAAGAAGTCTAACATATCGTTAGCATAGAAAAGATAATTCTCTTGTAGCCCAATATTCAAAAACTTCATTTGAACATCTACGAAAACATGGTAGCCATCATGAAAGATGTTTAAAAGAGTATCGACAGCGATTTTCTTCCCACAAACTTTAGTCATAAACTCATCGTACTTTCTTGGGGTTACATAAATGCAGGGAATCTTATTTCCGTCGAAATCTACTAATCCATACCCATCTCTATGAAGATTGCTGCGAAAGTCATTCAGGGTTTCGAATGATCTAGCCATAGGCTACTTTCAACAGATTCGGAATACTACTGGTTCTCGTTAATTGTTTCTGTAAAATAGTCTCTGAGGTCAAGATTGTTTTGCATCTTTTTATACAGGTATTCGTGAGATTTGCATAAATAGAATGGCATTTGGGTTACAGATTCCATAATATTGTAGTTGCTTCTTTCCTTCACTAATTCTAACTGTACAATAAAATCTGCGTCCCCGCCACAGATGTTGCATCTAAAAAGCTCTTGATATGAATCGATACAGCCGTCTTCAATATCGTCATATCTGTCTTTCTTGCTCACAAAGCAGCGATCGTAATTCCCTCTTAAAAGAGTTTACAAATGTTCTGATTAACAAGGAACCTCAGATGTAATCAAATCAGCAAAGCTTTATCGATTGTGCCAAAAGTAGAGCGCGTTGTAAATCTTCTTCTTCCAGGATCAAGTTGCTTTCGTATTTGTGATTAAAGTACATTAAATCGATCATCTTAGATCGATCGATATTAACTACAGTTGTTCCGTTCATTCCACTACTGGTACCATAGTTGGTTAGAATCACTAATTTATCCACGAAGGACGTGGATTTGATCCTGTTCGATATTTGTTCGATGTTTTTGGTACGATCTTTGTTTATAACCACGGCAACAGCAACTTTAGCGCCATAGGTGTCATGATAAACCAGATCCGTACAAGCGTTTTCTCCTACACTAGATTCAAGCTGCGTAATCGTACTCGTATCCTGTACATAATTAACTAGGTTGCGAATTGCATATCGTACACCTGATTCTAATGTTTGAATGTCACTGCAATTCTGACGAATCTTAATGAAGTCAGAAAGTGGAATTCCCATGATGCTTCCTTTTATCTTCAACCCCGGGTACGTACTTTTTATCGTCTCATCCAGAGCCTGTTCATCGATCACCTCTGTGTTCGTCTTGCCCGCTTTTTCAGTTGCATGATGAAAAATATTTATCATCGACCTTACATTTCTGAAATCGGAAAATTCATCGTATATTACTTTAATCTTGGAAGTAAGATCTCTCTCTTTGTCAGCCGCGAAACATTTTTCATAATCAAAGAACCTAATATACTCGAGAATAATATCGGCTACTTCTTCAGAGCTATTTGAACCTGCCAGATCTATTTTATAATTTGCCTTTTCTAATCGATCGAATAATGAGATACTGTTTTGTCTTATTTCCTGGTAGGAAGATGGGGTTAGTATTAGCATTACTATACTCCCTGGTATATGGACATTGATTACCGCTTTAGCAAAATCGACTGATTCCGTATCACAGTCGAATTCGTCTATTTCAAAAATTGTCACCTTTCCGAGAAACCTTAAATTTAAACTTGCGATAGCTGTTAGATCCGTAATCATATCTTCAAGGGTTACCACATTGTTAGAATCTCTCCTGTAGGTACCTTCGAGTAAAGATTTAAGGATCGATACTTCAGTAGGAGTGAATTCGCTTTTTAAGAATTCATCAAAAGCAAAGTAATTGGGAAGAAGCCTACAAGAAGCCTACGTTGTAGGACATCATCTGCCTTATCTTTTAATGTCTTACCTGACAACTTATCAAAGATGCCGTATTTGAAAATTTTCTTTGCATTTTTGACATTATCGTTAGCTTTCTCTATCAAAAAATTAACTAGTGCTCGTCTGAGAAGACTGATATCCTCAGCAGCAAAACCATTCATCATTGAGCAATAAACAGCGTTCATACTACGCGGAGCGATCTGGGATAGATCCATATATGAAATCACACAATGCTCTGAGACTTCTTTTGAACCCCGTATATGAAGGGCCAGATGAGTTTTCCCAGATCCGACGTCTTGTATTATGGTAACTAACCGGAAATCTTTATCGGTTGCCTTTCTGTCATTTGTCTTGGTATATAGATCTTCTATGCATGAAAGCACTGCAGCCTTCGCTTCTTTATGCCTTTTCCCACCCAATATCCGAGCGTCAAGCATTGTAGGTGTAGGACTACTCGGGTAAGGATTCTCAACTAGCTTGTATGGATACAATCAAATGCACCTGACCAAACCATGAAGTAGCCCACGCATAGTTACACCTTCGCTACCGCCACTCGACAACTCATATTTGTCGCAATAAGAATTTATGACCTCTTCTACAAGAGAATAGAAATATTCGTTGGTTATGAGATGATCTTTACAAATTTGTTGCCTGATTTTTGCAAGTTCGACCCAACCGATCGAATCGGAATTGTTCGTAACAGCAATATCAAAGAGATGCTCAAACTCCTCAAGCTGCATTGATGTTTTATCATTCGCTAGGGGTTCTAATGTATTACCTTCGACAGTTTTCCTTGTTTGTTTGTATACCAGATTATCATTGGCCAGAGTGTCTGCGAATTTCAATAATGAATCTGAAGTTTTGTTAAACGATATTTGGAGGGATCTTATTGCATCGATGGTCAATCGAAACTTGGGGTCGGTATTTAATAAATTCTGAAGATAATGATCTTTGTGCCAACACGTGTATGCTACCCCTCTTTTTTCGATAAAGACAGAGCCAACGTTAACAAGATTTTCTATCACACTATCAATCTCAACTCCTGCGAATTCTTTGCGAAGATCGGTTTTTTTTACACCGAGTGTTCCGGCAGAAAGAATTCGCGTGTAAATTTGTTCCTCAACTGACATGAGGAAAATCTTTAGAATTATTATTTAAGTTGACAGGTGACATGCTGCTGAATCTTTGATAAACAAAATTAAACTCACAATAAGGGTTATAATAGGTTTAATTAATATTGAGGGCGGGATGATGATATCTATTTCTGAGCTATGATGAAAGTACTAGGGTAACTGACCAAATTTTCATTCATAAAAACAATGAATAAACAGAATATATCGAACTGTCTAGACAACGAATTAATACAGATTATCTCACTATTGCGAGCTTCATATGATATGTAAATTGAATTTGTCTTTACAAAACAAGAAGTATCTTTTTCGTGGACAAGTAGAATCTGACAGCATTTAAATTCTTTAGGTTAATAGCGTAGGTTCGCAGCATTAGGCACAAATTAAGCGCTATTATATTCTGTATATTTTGTTCTCTTTTTCATAATGAGAAAGAACATCAAGAGGATTATGGTTATCCATACACAGCTCAAAAGTACATTAGTGAAACTAACATACAAGTAAGGACTGGCTTCCTCAAGATTTGATTCGATTATTTTTAGGGTTCCATGCAAATCTTCCAACCCAGTATTGTATGCAGCGCTATTTCGTTCTATTGATGAAAGTGACTGTGTACGAGAAAGTATAGCATTCAGATCATCCTGAATTAAACCAAAATCTGTCCTGGGATTTGGAAAAGACCATACGGCATTTCCTTTCATTGGAAGTAAAGCTTTAATCATTTTTATATATCCTGTCATCATCTCAGGTGTTTGAGCCGACTGGCTTCGAGATAGATAACCAAGCGCCTTATCTATGGGATATATAGTTATTTGATATCCAGCATAAGCAACAGCAGCTCCAAAGGCCAGAAAACCCAAAAGCACCACTAGCACAATCCTGCTGTTTGAAGTCATACTATTTTTACCGCCCTTTTTGTTACACCTGCTCTCGGTAGTGACATTAACATCTCCAATAGTATTTAGACTATTGGTTTCTACTTCAAGGAGTTCAACGTTCTTATCACGATCCCGCTGTCCAGCTATCATTCTTATCCGGCTCAAATCCGGTTGCACTGTCTTTGATCTTGTATTATACGAAGAATGTAACATGCTAAAATATGCTATGTAGATAAACCCAACGGTTTGAATTGCTATAATAGGAACAAAGACTGGATTCCGGGAAAAGATGGAGATAAATATTGCAATACATCCGTAAAGTCCAAAGAATGCTTCGAGAAGAGTCGTTTTGGTAAAAGGTAGGACATACTCCTTATCCTTCCAGTCGTCGCCTTTTTTAAGTATTCCAAACTTTGGGGTTCGTAAGAATTCACTATTATGCCTCAGCAATGCATCAAATACTGCAACAGTGTTATTGACAGATATCCCTGTTGCGAAGAATATCAAGAACAAATACTGCTTAGCCTTATCCTTCCATTTGTCGCCCCATATTTTTCTTATTATGTAGAGGTAGGTTGCAGGACCCATCAGCACATAAATCAAAAGGCCAGTTACCGGAGCCCAACTGACAGTATATAATTTGAAATCCAGGGCTAGCAGGATAGGAAATACGATAAATTGAATTAGAAACAACGGATGAACCACATGTCTTGTCAATTGAATAAAGGCCTGCACTTTGGTATCCACCGGCAATTTTCTTTCACTTATTAGATCGAGTAACAGCTTCAGCGCAACCTGTATTGATCCCTTTGCCCATCGAAACTGTTGGCGCTTGGCTGCGTTCATTTGGACGGGGAGCTCTGCGTCTACGACTACATCTTCCAAGAATAGGGATTTCCAACCCTTCATCTGGGCCCTGTAGCTCAAATCGAGATCCTCAACCAACGTACCTGTGTGCCACCCACCTGCGTCATTTATACAGGAGCTTCTCCATATCCCGGCTGTACCGTTAAAATTCATAAATAAATGCGATAGACTCTTTGCTTTCTGTTCAATTAAGAAATGGAGGTCAAGCGACACTGCCTGGGCCGCCGTCAGGGTAGAGTAATTTTCGTTGATATGTCCCCATCTGCATTGAATTAAACCTACTTTTGGGTCCACAAAGTGACCTAGCGTTTTTTTTAGAAACCAATAAGGTGGAACAAAGTCTGCATCAAATATTGCTATGAACTCACCTTTGGCATATTTCATCCCATCTTTCAGAGCACCAGCTTTATACCCAGATCTATCTTGATTTCTACGAAGGTGAACAATGTCAAAGCCTTTCCGTTGATATTCATCAACTCTTTTTTTTATCAATTCAACTGTTTCGTCATCTGAATCATCAATAACTTGAATTTGCAACTTGTGCTTCGGATAATCAAGTTTGCATACTGCGTCGATCAATCTACGCGCTACATACTTTTCATTAAAAAGTGGAAGTTGAATTGTAACCACAGGCAGTGCATTATCCTGATTGAGCTGGATATTTTCGTGTCTTAGTTTTTCATGTTTCTGATTGTGTCTTGACTGATATGACAGATAATAAAAGTTAAGAGTGTAAATTGTCATTATCCAAGCTGCAGAGATGAATATTGTATAGAGGAATGCACCTAGTCCAAGCATCTGAACCCGTCCTAGCCAAAAAGTTATCAGAACACATATTTATATTCACACCACGGTCTTTTCAAGAAAGTATACCACAGCTGGTTATGAAGGATTATTGATAGATTATATGATTGTTCATTACTAGCTGACTTTTACATACCTTTCTGAAATATTTTTACACATTGAGGAGGACATACGTTCTCGCATGCCATGCAAAATATACAATCTTTTTCCCTTATCATGAAAGGTTTCTTCTCTGACGATGGATGTCCTGGTGTTTCTAACCATTCATATACATTTACTGGACAGGCTTCAATACATGCACCATCTGCTATACATATATCAAAATCTACAGTCACTTCTGTACCCCATATGCCTATCTGACCTGGTGGATCAATTGGACCCCATACTTTTATTCCCTGGAAAGAGCCAACCACTTGTCTCTTTGATCTAAATTCAGGGTCTATTCCCTGGAAAGAGCCAACCACTTGTCTCTTTGATCTAAATTCAGGGTCGATAGGGCCCTCAACGACAGAATAATTTGTTCCAGTACCCGTAAGTGATATAGACGTGTCACCAGCTGCCCCTGCTGTTGCTAATGCTGCTGGAGCTTGGGGCGTTTGTTGTAATTGGGCTGTTGAAGAAGATGACTGATCCCGCTGCGGAGGCGTTGTGAGAGAAGGGTTGGGAGGAGTGCTTAATTTCGCAGCTTGCGCCACTGGTTTTGCTGCTAAAGATTTTTGTCTTTTCACGATACACAACTGATCGTGGACTTCCTTCATGCTTTGAAGAGTTACAGGGTTGTCGTGCATTAGAAGACAACCGCATTCCTCACAAACATAATCTGTTACAGTTGACACATATTAGTATGTCTCCATCGTATTTATGAACATTTGGATGAGTACGAGTGGTTCTATAAAGCTCTCGGCAATAAATAGCAAATCACAGCCCTACAGGCACTTGTGTTTCTTTTTGTTCCCTACACAAGGGAGTTGTTTTCATTCTTTGATAAATATAATATTAGCTCCTATGCTAGGCTATTTGGTTCTACTTGTCTGGTCTAGGAAAAAGACATTGGGATGAAGTAATAGGGGTCCTGCGTTTTATAATACCTGTATACGATCGAGTAAACAGGGCCATCTCATTGGGAAAAGATATGGAATATCGGATGAAGGCGATTCATAATCGACTATTCGCGGGTAATGTCGTATTAGATGCTGGTTCAGGATACGGGCATATGTCACGTCTAGCGTTGCAGGAGACCAACGGTCATGCTCATATCATTATGTATGATCCAATCTCAGAAATGCTTTCAAAAGTGAAGGAAGCATCTAATAATTATATGGATCAAGAATCATTATCCGGAGTATTCGAATACATGCCATTTCAAAATGACATTTTCGATGCTGTAATGTGCGCATATTCGTTGCGTGATGCTATCAATCTCCAATCGGCAATCGCAGAGATGCACAGGATATTAAAAAAAGATGGAAAATTAATCATCGTCGATCTCGGTAAGCCCGATAATGTAATTTTTAAGGCCCTTATTTCGTTCTATATCAAATACGTTATGGGAGTCATAGCGTTTATCGTAGCTGGTAAAGCCGGATTAAAGTTCAAAACAATACACGGCACATATATAAAATGGCCAAAGAATTCGGAGCTTAATACGTTATGGGAGTCATAGCGTTTATCGTAGCTGGTAAAGCCGGATTAAAGTTCAAAACAATACACGGCACATATATAAAATGGCCAAAGAATTCGGAGCTTAATCTATTACTACGACAAAGATTTGCTAAAGTACATTTCTCCAGATTAATGTTCGGTGGTGCTGTAATCATCGCAGCTTACAAGTAAAACTAAATACAAAAAAGTCATTGTAATATCGCAAGAATTAAAATAGAAATATCTACGAGTTGAAAATATATGTGGAAAATAATTATTCGTTGTATCTCTTTAGGCAATCAGTTGGCTTTAAATCCTGTCTGATCGTCAGTTAGGCACTTTACAGAGCCTCAGCTTCCTAAAAATATCAGTACACAGAAAATAGGATAAATAAATGACTGTCGCACTACTCATTTTAGCATTATTTGCCCATAACTGAGAGTTGCCGCTTAGAGTTCAACTAGCTCGAGAGATCAGAGGGAAATATCTGAAATTGATGGTAGTTAGGTTTTCAGGAGATGATTCAGACCTGATGAGGATGGCGAAGCTACATCTTGCTTTCTTCCTTATAGCATGAATGCAATTGAGTGAACTAGTACACTTTGAGGGTCAGGTTCGTTTTCCCTATTAGGAATGGAAAGGCCAACAATCACTGGTACAAGTCAGTAACAGTATACTGACGCATTTGACGCATTTGACGGAGATCATGGATCATAGGTTCTAATGAAATTATATACTAAATGTCATTTGGTTTTCTCTCTTTTCTTACCCATAATTTTGATTATTTTTGCCCTTTGTCAGATTTTGATATCACGTAAAACGCATGACTAGCTATGAGAAATGCTGCCAGTGTCATCTTCGTCGCAAACACCAAATTCCAAGGCACTTCCCGGTTAGGATAGGGAACGTTCAATCTATCTAAATTCAATACTCCCCTAACGACGCTTTCAGTGATTAGAGAACTCCAAATAATAAAATTATATACAAATTCATAAAGAGCGATTACTGCCACAGCCAGAACAATTAAAAGCAGAAATGACTTTACCAATTTAGGAATAGCTGTAACTTTTTCTCCTGCAACTTTTGTAACACAATACCAACATAACACGGAGACTATCATAAGATAAGTCACAAGTTTAGCAAAACCTCGAAATGGGAATTCAGTATTGGCTAAAACTTCGCCTATAACAATTTTTCGTGTCTTCGTGTATTCACCGGCGCTAATGAATATGCCATAAGACGTAATACTAAGCATGATAGCTGCGCAGCAGTAAAAACCAATGACAAAGACTATCCTCGCCCTTATTTTCCCTTTTTGAAAATGCAAGTTGCTCATGCTCTGCAAGGCAAGTAGACATGGTGTCAAGATATAAAATTAACTCAAATATACCTGATTTAGTATTGTTGTATTGCTTAGCAATACGTTGACAATGGGGCATTTGTAATATCCTGATAAGTATTCGCTCTTAGTTTGAGCCACATTACAGGAAGAGAATATTTAAGAGGTTTAGTTCTCTAAAACAATACGGATTTAGATGTCTGATAGTAAACCCATAAATGACCAATTGAGCAGATTTTCTTATCTTAAGCAGAAGCTTGAGAGCCCCGAGCTTCAACAAGATATGAATGAAAATTTGGACAAACTAAGGGAACAAAACCGTTTGGTTCATTCAGATATCTTAAAGGATGCCATCGATAAGATTGAATTGTTAATCATGGATGAAGATATAACCAATGCCTTAAGGTACAAGATGTACATCGAACACTTAATCTCATTGGCTCAACATTTGTGAAAAAACAATATCTTAACTTAAAGCTCGTATCGGTAATTTTTGAAATAATGAAATGCTCAAGATGATTAGCATTCAGGATAGCCTAAAATCAATTGTTTGTGCAGCAACAGATTATGGCATCACGGCACTCTTTAAGCGCAAGCCTTGAGTTTTGTGCTACAAAACAGTTTATTTTGTCAAAACATATAGGCAAGTATGCTCCCAAGAACTTAAAGGGATTTGATGCATTTCAGAAGGAGGTCTCATTATTTTGTCAGCTGACTTCAAAAAGATGATGGAAATATTGCGCCAACAGAGACCTGATTTGAATCATGACAGTATTAGGGATATGATTGACGAAAAAAAGCGGAAAATCGGCGCGGGTTACTTAACAGACCAAGGTGCATTATTTTTAGTGGCTGCTGATTTAGGGGTTTCTTTTGAAAATGTACCGAAATTGAGTGCTGAAATAAAAGATCTGTATATAGGCGCCAAAGACATCACTCTCACAGCAAGAATCTTAAATGTATATCCAATTCGCAAATTTTTGAAAAAGGACTCAAATGTGGAGATTAGGAATCGAACATTAACCGTTTATGATCAATTTTCTAGCATAAAGGTTAAGCTATGGGATGATCAGGTCGATCTTCCCGATGAAATGAATTTGCAAACCGGAAAGCTACTAAGGATCACTAAAGCATACGTTAAATCTGGACTAGATGGCAAGCCAATTATTCATCTGAGTTCCAATAGCACGATCGATGCTATAGAGCAAACCGAGAATACTATTCCAAGCGTAGAAGCTAAGGCAATAACGATTGATGATGTCACGGAACCTCAGGAAAATGTCGTCATTATTGGCAATTTAGATTCTAGTCCGAGGATATCTAACTTTAACAACCCTCGTGGTGAGTCAAGTAGGGCTCTTCAAATGGAACTATCAAATGATTCCAATACACGAACATTACGAGTAGTAATTTGGAACATACAGGAGGATCATCTTCCCAAGGTATTCACTATCGGAACAAAGATGAGACTCGTAGGAACAAAAATAAAAATGGCTAGTCCTCAATTTGGCAACGGAGATCTTGAAATTCACGGGGACGAAGGAACACTCTTGGAGTTTCGTGAACCCCAGACAGAAATTGAAGTGATGCAACTAAGATTAATATCAATAGGCAAGGAAAGTACCCGTGGAAATACTGACTGTCTTGCTCTAGAAAGAAACGGCAATATTGTATTCCTAGTAATTGATAACTCGCTGCTAACTAGCCAGATTAGCTCCGGCACAATTATGGAATGTGTTCCGAGTAGAGTTCTAGGTTCTTTCATTATGTTTTCAAAAGAAGATTCATACCTGAGGCCTGAGGATAGTTGAAGAGGATCCCTCTTTCCCCCAATTGGCTCAGGTCGAATCAAAAATTAAAGATATTCGACAGAGTGAAAAGCCAGTTTTAGTAGAGGCAATAGTGTTACAGGCGCCAAACACCACAGACGTTAATACCAAGTATGGTAGCGTCGTTTCGGTGGCCGACACACTGCTTGGCGATGATACGGGGGAAATTAGGCTGGTAGGATGGCGTGATCAAAGTTCCTCGGTAAATAATTTGAAGGTAGGCGATAGAATTAAAGTCATTGGCGCTTTTGCAAGCAGCGGATTGGAAGGGAAGATAGAACTCACATTAAAGCCATATTCTTCTGTTTTAAAAGTAAACTAATGCTTTAGCATGATTGTACTTTAATTGCTAGCTCTATTATTTGAGATGCAAAAAGCAAATAGAGATTCGATTCGACCGCCACAGTTAGCAAGTTTAGCGAGATCTTGTGATCCAAATTTCACTGAAACTGATACTTTGAAAAAGCATTACCTCGAGTAGAATTACCGCAAATAATAGTTGCTGATTAGAAATATTTTTGCCGCGGTTTGGTTGCTGCTGCTTAATCAAGCTCTACCTGAATTCCTTTTCTAGCATTTTTTTTTTCTTATTTATTTGGAATAAGTTTTCGGTATTCTTTATTGCTTCTGTCCGATTACGCTTAAACATCATTGATTGCATAAGAAGATGATTTTCTGGGATTACCATTCCGGTCTGATCATCCGAATACGAAACTTTTAGAGTATCATCCTGAACTCTCATAATATCTTCATGAATATGAACCATGTGCGTGTCACCATGCGGAAAACCTAACTGTATCGCTTTATTTCTGAGCTCGGCAGTACCTTTAACTTTGTTTAATATAGCTACTCCAAACTCATTTCGAAATATCTCGATTATCTTCTCTTTGTTTGGAGCCTTTCGTCTAAATCTTATTAACATCTGGTGAAGATGCATCATTCTAGAGGGAACTTTATATGCTTCAACATAGAGGTTGGCAGCGGGGATGAAAT
>Ga0193700_1000141_pt1 | contig 12023 bp, 15 predicted proteins | sample U3s1metaG_FD_143057 | JGI IMG/M metagenome (GOLD analysis project Ga0193700, IMG submission 143057) | Soil microbial communities from a riparian zone of the East river system, Colorado, United States - U3s1 | ecosystem: Environmental > Terrestrial > Soil > Riparian zone | place: USA: East River... | reverse complement strand
AATCAAAGCAGTGCTTAATAGATCATGGAATCAATAACCCTTTACGTTTGCAGTACCTCAAGGAAATGCAGTTGATAATTCTACTGTTATAGAAAGTATTGCAAAATATTATGATTTTGCCATTAACGGATTTAGCCCTTTAATGAGATTGGACTGTAATAATGATCTTGCTGGTTGTGCAATATATTCTGATAATGGTCAATTGACAAACTTAAATAGATATTCTATTAGAGAATGGAGTCATAATGCTAATGATAAAAAATATGATTACAATAGCACTGCAATATTTAATAAATTTGTAGATGTTGTAGACAGTCAATTCAAATATAATGATAATAAAAATGGCATAATAAATGCAATTCCTCTGATCGCATACCATAGTATAGATAATGATAGAACTTCTTCTAGCACAGATATTGATCTGTTTTCTGCAGAGATGAAATATCTGTATGATAATGGATTTAAAGTGTTAACTATGCATAATATAGGATATGACCAAAATAATAATCATCTATACGTGAAAGTCCCGGGGGCAACTGAATCTGGTACACCAAATCCTAATTCACAATCTATCTATCCAGCATTCTAAGTATTATTTAGTGACTGCAACAGTAGTATAAATTTTAGACATGTTTTAGAGCAGAGTTAGATTTGCTGGTGCTATTCTAGTTTCGGCTAATAATTAAAATATCAAGAGTACGTAATAAAGTCACAAGACAACAGTGGACAGAATACCAAAGCCTTTAGATAATGACTTTTTTTGAATCTATTCCATATAATACACGTGAAACCATACCATCATACAGATCAATCTAATCCTGAGCTTAACAAAAGGAAGAAAGAATAACTAATTCTTGAGGTAGAGCCACAATCAAACGTCAGCACTGGTAGTCTCAAATTGTGGGTAATAAGGGAGAAATGATAGAGACAATAGAACTTCTTATACATCAAGTATTATAGTTCAATATGATATGTTAGGAGAACAGATTGAAGAGTTAAAGGGCAAAGTAATGGGTCAAAGAGTAGTAGATGTCGAACCACTTACCATAGAAACGACTGTTTCAGCGAGCGGTACTATTAGAGGAACGCAAGTGACGAAAATGCTAACCTTTGTAGGAAGTCCTACAACATCAGAGGGAGTACTTCATGGTAGAGGAGTGGGAATGATAGTCGCAGGTTCAGAAGTTGTAACCTTTACAGCCGAGGGAGTGGGAAGACTTAATTCATCAGGAAGTGCAAGTTGGCGTGGTTCCTACTTCTATAGAACATCGTCTAATGGTAAATTGTCATTTTTGAATAACATGATTGGAACCTTTGAAGGCGAATTCGATTCGCAAGGGAATTTTTCTCACAAGTCCTGGGAATGGAAATAAGAAGTAGTCTACTGACCCTTCTCTAATTTTTTTACTTGATTCCAATATTTTTCTTCTCCCGCTCTTGATGCTGTTTTATGAATTCCCTCCTCCTTTCAGTGTCATATATCTGCGACAAGACATTGCAATGTCTGTTTCATCATAAATGCGGTCCGCGTATGAATGATGAAGTATTTCAGGTCTTCTTACGTTCTTTCTGAGTCATCTAACACATTATGACTGACATAATTAGCTGTCTTTATCCTGTATCTCTTGAGCCTATTACTGTCTTCATGCAGGAGATTCCTGAGAGCCGCTTGGAGTTGCGCTACATTGGCTGGAACCGGTGGCAGTAGCACTCTGTTGGATAGTTGCGGTTTCGCTTTGGTTTAAGGTACTGTTGTTAATACCATCTGCAGCGTTACTTTGCCCAATTGTGGCGTCTTGTCAATTGGACGCGGAAGCCGGACAGTTGAAATTATTGTTTACTATCGTTGTGAAGTTGTTTATAGTTGTCGCCTTTTCGCCTTCCCCCGTCACAGCACGAGGATTGTTGTCACTTTCCGCAGCAAATCCAAACTGTATTGGCACGAGAATCGTTCCTCCAAGTATAATGGATGCAACTACCGCTATAGCTACACCCGTAAATTTTTTGTTATATTTCAAAGTTCTTCGATGTATATTAGTTTCTTGATTTATACGCCTTAACAGACACATAATGCTACTTTCATTGAGCTAAAAGATTAGAAATCATCCGAGACTACAATCTGCTTAAACAAAGTACTTAAGAGATTACAATGACTAGTGGTTTGTTTGTTCTGATTCTTTTAGGACTTTTAATGAACAGAATACAGAGTTAGTTATTTGCAAAGCCGCCAGTGAATTAAGTGGGGACAAAGAAAATAACTAACTTTCAAAAGGAAAAAGCTGCATCTCCATGTCTTGCCATTTGAACAAATCTCATGATAATAAGTGAATCAGTTTGATAAGAGTTGCTAAAGAGATTTTTCTTTACGCAGACAGCCTCCCAATTGTTGGAGCCGGCTGTGGATAAATTTTCGATTAAGATACTTTTTTGGGTTCATAATCCCCGTGGGTTACCATTATTTACGCACAAGCATATTTTAGGGGGAGATAATCGATTGACTGATTATAGAAAAATGTTGTGTATAACTGATGTTCTTGGTGCGATATCTGATGATAAGTCTTTACTGCTTTTCAATACTATTGCTCTGTCCAGCTGTGATGGTCGTAGTCAGACTCTCTTAAGTAAGCTAAATCTGACAAGAAAGCAGTTTTATTCAAGAATATCTAGATTGATAAAGACTGGTTTGGTAAATAGAAGGAGTGGAGAATATTCTCTCACTAGCTTGGGTAGGATATTATATAACGCTCAAACAACTATCGGAAACGCTGTCAATAATTATTGGAAACTTAAAGCAATAGACTCATTTAAATCAGATCAGCTCCCAAAGGAAGAATATACTAAGATTATTCATAGCTTGATAGAAAACGAAAAGATCAGGGAGGAATTAATAGTTGAGCCATTCTGTCGTTATTAAAGAAATCCTACCTCATAGGCCTCACTAATATTACGGATAAACACACAGCATGATATAATCTAGGTTAGGTGGAATAGCAAAGAGCGAGTGTAGATATAGCTTTTATATCATAAATCTACCTCCCGATCAACAAGATATAATAGACAAAATATTTCGCTGAGGTAAGGCCGACCAAACGTTTCTCATATCTCTTGAAGTAGTTATATCCGTCAATGTATTATTCTTGCTATATCCCTATTGAAAGAGGACAATTACTAATCAATTGACGTTATTGAAAAATTGTTCGTAGGTGGTGCTTCCGATTGGCTGTCTCCACAAATATTAGCTGGTTGATCAGCTAGTAATGAAAGGCTGTCAAAGGTCTGTCATATAATTTTAAAATGGACTAAAAAAAGTTGGACGGAAGTCGAGTAGACTTCGCCGTTATTATGGGTTGTTATCCTTCACAGGATTTTGTGTTGATTATGGTTGATTACCGACTACTGTTCCTGCGTTGTCGTGTCCTTGTGTTTGGCCTAGGATGTTTTGACATCTAGCATTTTCGTTTATACAAGACTGGGCTGCAGTCTGGTGAAAACTAGTTCGTTTGTGTCCTCCAGCAAATGCCTGATTTGTCAGCGATGATACGGCTGTTGTGGCAATTAGCAATGCTGCTACTGCAACTATTGCTACGATTGCAAAAGTATTGTTGTTCTTCATAACTTCTGATTACATTATATCGTTATGCCTTAATTGCATTAAGAGAGATAATGTTCTAGTTTCGCTGAGCTATAAAAATAAGTAATAACTAGAATGAGAATTGACGTAGCTAATATACTCGAAAAGTGCATCATAATTCTTTACTACTGGATATCTCTAGTTTGGTGTATGTCTATTGACTTTGGCAGTCCATATAAAAAAAAATTACAGGGTGGGATTTAGCTGGCGAATCCTTTTATTGCGAGCGTTTTATCACAGATTGATTGTTTTGTCATTTATTCATACCAGAGTATATTAGCAGCAAACCCAATGCAAAAGTATGTAGAAAATAGTATCGCATTTAATGCAAGTACGGTAGATGTTTCATTAGTGGCTTCATTTCATATTTTTTTGTTAGTTTATGCAGGAGCAATCAATCGTTCATGGTACATTTTATTTTTGTATGAACGTACCCCTCTGCTATTACATAGAACCATCTACATTCAACCGTGATGACTAAGTAAACAAAAATTACCATAATCGCCGTACTGGCTATGACCTTAGCGACAATGGCTGTCCTTAAGGTTCATCCGGTATAGGCTTTCAAGACAGAATGTGGCGCCTCAAGTTTGGCTCCAGGGTCTAAAGCCAAATCTCCAGGTGATGTCAAAAATTTAGCTCCAGGACTACAAGCTGAACAACCGCCTACTGCCAATACACGAGAAAAAGAAGCACTGAAAGCTGGAATCATAGGGCCTAGCGGTAAAAAGTAACCAACCTTTTTTGTCGAGCCTTCAGTTGTTCAATTCAATTCAATTCAATTCAATGACCCACTAACTATGCAGAGCCTAAAATAATAATACTTAATCAAATTCATTCGCCCTCAAGACAACAACCACTAGGGTAGGACGGTATTAGCTGGACTGTTCAATCAGTCATTTGCATTGCTGATAGTTTAAACCGTTCATTAATTTCTAAGAAAGATTGCTGAGAAGAATAGTAATACTTGCCAGCTTAAAGTATAGATAGATATGTTCAAAATAACAAAATACAAAATCTGCATCGCTGGAATGCTGCTAGGTGTAGGACTTATTAGTCTACTGCCATTTATGGGTCTCACATGCAGATGGTGTGCAGGTACCGGTTAGAAATAGAGTCATAGTTACTAATGTGCGGTATTAAAAAGGTTATATGTTTCATTATATAACTAACCGAGAAGGATAAGTCTTATCATTGACTGAAATAGGTAAAGAAGGAGAAGGACGGGAAGATATTAATTCCAAAGCATTTTACGAACTCCAGGGCCTAAGAAATCAGAAGGAGAAGATTGAAGCCTCTTATCAGGAGATATTTCCTAAAGTAGATCCATATCTTGTGCACGATTTGCTTTTACGCATGTATCAAGATCCCGTAAAAAATAAAAACAAAGGACCAATGTACACTGTAGAGGTCTTTACAAAGGTAGGAACGGATTCACAAAAGTGCAAAGACCACATATTAGCAACTACTGGCACAGTTCCTGGGATATATGATAAAGGCACCCACTATGTAACACACATGAGACTAACACTTGAAATTCTTAAAAAATTAAATGATTTTGATTATGTATTGGGAATTATGGGCGATTATACTGGCAGTAATCCGTCTATGGGGCCTAGGCATGATATTGGAGATTTTCAGAAAAGACGTCAAGAAGTAGATGATAGAAAAAAGAATATATCGTAAAATATTAAGAGACATTATTCTTCTCTATTCACGTAAAAAATAGCTATACCTCAGAAATGCCCGAAAGTCTAGCTTTTCTAATTCTAATGAAAAAGAAAGACATACGAAGTAGAAGTAGCCTGTATATCATATTGTTCTGATGCTATAGGGCCCATTGCGGCAATGCCAGTATTCTCATTCATGCCGTAAAAGGATTTAACGTAAAAGATGCAGTTTGATTTCAAAACTATCGATTAAGATATCGCAAAGCAAAATGCAATGTTAAAAAGCAAAACCTCAGACAGAATCTCTATTATTCAAAATGATATTTACGAGAGAAATGGAGAAATAATTAAGTTGTCAGCTAATGACTATTGATAGTAGCAATACTCCAGGCTGATAGATAGATTTTTTTTGAAAGCTTCGCCAAATGTTGGGAAACCCCCTGCTTTCTTTCCTCTGCAATCCTTTCTAGTTGTGGTGCGAAATGATCAAATATTGCTCATGTTCATCGGGTGTATGAGTGGTAGGTCAGATCCATACAGATTGACAGAATTAAAGAATACAGTGAAAGTCTATGAGGATGAATTACAAAATTTTCTGAATAGTATGGAAGATTTGCCTCGAGACAGGAGTAGCACTGATCTGGTTGAATATATCAGGGCGAATACACGTGCACTTGAGCTCTTAAGAAAAATGACTAGTGCATATAGAGATTACGTAAAGGAACTTGAACAATACGTGCCACGTTAAAAATTTTCTACTTGAGCGCGACGCCTGTTATTGGCATTATCAAGCACCTTGAAATTATTAGCTACAAATTTAAAGTAAGTTTTGCTATCGCAACGAATACTAGCCACTAGTATATAGCTTTGATTGCAAGTTATCTAATGGGCTATATTAGAGTCAGACGAGCACTTTAAAAGTTAAAAAATGAATAACTATTTCCCTGCAAATTAGGTCACTAAAAAAAAAGAAGTGAGTGATGTCATCATGGGCCGTTCACGAGTATCATGATTCCCTTTTAGGAGGCCTAGACATTCTTTAGCCGTTTGTATTATTCTTTGAGTTAGTTTTTCTCTACGTCTTTTTCTTGGTGTGAAGTCTTTTCTGCTCCGCTACTGCCACCATTGTCACTTGAGCTTTGCTTGCTTGGAGATGCATTGTTTCCGCTGCCACTATTGTTGTTGGTATCCTTTTCCTGGTGTGAGGTCTTTTCTGCTCCGCTACTGCCACCATCGTTACTTGTGCCTTGTTGGGGTGCTGGTGTTCCGCCTGAGCCGCCAGTGTCAGTTTCTCCTGTGCCTGGTGCTGGTGTTCCGCCTGAGCCGCCAGTGTCAGTTTCTCCTGTGCCTGGTGGTGTTGTTACTGGTGGTGTGGTGCCAGTGTCAGTCTCGCCTGTGCCTGGTGGTGTTGTTACTGGTGGTGTGGTGCCTTACAACCGAAAGAGACCTAATATTTTCGGAAGTGGTAAAACCTCCTCTGTTATAAGGGACATTCTGTTGTTATCAGAAGATAAGTAATCAGTATGGATAGAAAAAGGCATCAGCGTATGTACGAATTTGAAAACTATCTACTAATGAAAAACAATTTAGTAAATGCCATTATAGGCAGTGTTGACTTCCACAATTACGTAATTTTACGGTAAACTTTTTTCCTCAAAGAGAATTCTTGAGCCCTATATTAACTTCGATAGGATTCCATTTGATAGGCAGCACTCCTCGACCAATTATGCATACTGCGCGCTATCCTAGGAAATTGTAGAGGCGAATGAAGGGCTACCTCAACATCCATAGTGGATAAACCACATCATATTAAATCTGTATTTAGGTATGTCTGTCATAAATCTTTTTTTATTAGAATCCTTTTTATTTTTTTATTATCTATTAACCTTTCAATTATCGTATTACGCTCAGACGGTGGAATTTCAGGGTGAGTATCTAGTGAGTCAATAATATATAATATGTCCTTGATGACAAGTGCATCCTCAATAAGAATAATCGCACTATAAACAGCTTTACCTAATTTAGTAACACGATAAATGGTCCCGTCATCTCGTTCAACTAAATTAAGTGCGGTCAAAGCGACAAGACTATCATGATATCTCTTGTAGCCTGAGAGTTTACTAATATCAAACGCTACTACAGTTTCGGGGCTGACAGATCCTCTTGAGGGAGGAAGGCTGTTATGTTTGTAATATTTGTTCGTGTTACCCTTGTTAAAATTAGGACTAGAAATTGCTTTAAAGAGAAATAGCGTCTCTTCATCAGAAATAGCAGTAAATAGATCCTCAGCCGTCGGTCGGTAATGTTCACCATGATGGTTTGTCTCACTGGCTGACAGTGAGCTAGACCTCGAAAGTACAAGTTGATCGCTCAGTAATCAACATCATGCCTCGACTCAAATCAAGTTATTATATATAATCTAGTTATATCCAGTTATGAAAAGTTAATCTTCTTTCTGATAAATATAGAGTCTTTCTATCCTTTTGATTTGTTAGTCGTTTGCTGCTGAGATGAAAGCATTATAAGAGCATCAGAAAGCATAATATGAGAGCATTATGGCCTAGTTTCCTAGTTAACATATCTAATAGCTAGAAGTAACATAACTCCTGCTGATTAACAATCAACTCATTATAATTATGATTCCTCTGAAGGTCTATATTATCGGTTGTTTACAATTTCAATATGTGTTCAAGTGAACCTCTAATATGTGAGGAATGTGGACAAATATTCGACACGATCGAGTCACTTAGAGAACATCAAGAGACAGAAAGAGAAGAAAAGGAATTAAGAAATAAAGGAATTGATGATTGAATACTACTGAAGACTGAAGACTGAACAATATTGTCCTTTGGTTGTTTCTAGTACTATAGGAGACCAAAATGTGAATGGACGACTATGATGTTAGATAATAATGCTACATCATACCTTTCCCTATTTTATTGATGCCGTTAGTTATTAACCACCTCTCCACGTAAGAAACATGATAACTACAGAGACACTCATCATAGTAAAAGTAAGCCAGCCTATAATATTGGATATCCTTCCATTCACTTTGTTTCCCAAAATATTTTTGTCGTTAGCAGCTCTCATAATTATATAAAGAATGGGGGCTGCAATAATGCCATTAATAACAGCAGTATATACTAAGGCTCTAATTGGATCAATATTCGCAAAGTTTATCCATAAACCTACTAACGTAGAGGCGGCTATTATCAAATAAAAGCCCTTAGCCTGTCTGAATTTTTTGCTTAAACCTTCTTTCCAACCAAATACATCTGATAACGCATAGCCAGAGGATCCAGCTAAGACTGGAACTGTTATCAATCCACTTCCAATAATACCAAGTGCAAAAATTGTCTTCGCCATTTCACCTGCATACGGAAATGATTTGGCTAAAGGCTGCAGAGCTTTAGCAGCCTGATCTGCCGTTTGTATATCAGTAATTCCGTTGACATGCAGACTTCCTGCTGTTGTCACTATTATAGCCCACATAATAGATAGAGAGAATCCCATCCCTATTGCAACATCAGATCTCATCAGCATTAATTCTGTTTTTGATATTTTTGGTTTTTTACTAATATTATTATTTTGGTTATCGACATCGCTCTCGTGTTCATTATTAGGAGTAGCACTATGACTACTATTATTCTTAGTTTTATCAGATTTAGTAGCAGAAATATTACCACCAACTTCCTTAATCTTGTGTTTGGCAACATCTTCTTCAGCCTCTTCTGAAGCCTGCCAGAAAAATAAGTAAGGAGATATAGTAGTGCCAAAAATAGCTACAAACATCATCGCAAATTGAGAATTAAATTCTATGTGAGGAACAAAACTGGCAGTGGCTATTTGAATCCAATTTCCCCCAACAATTACAGCTGTAATAATATAAGCAAATAAGGATAAAGTTAAATATCTCAATACTTTTGAATATTTTCTATAGGGAATAAAAATTTCTGCAGCGATTATGAATACTGCAAAAGCAAGAGTAGCTGCAATTGCTGGGAATCCTGGAAATATTAACCTGATTGATGCGGCCATCGCTCCAATATCTGCTCCTATGTTTATTGTGTTAGCAAAGAGAAGAAGGCTAACTATGGGTAGAACGATCTTTCCTGTATACTTTTTCCTAATGACTGCAGCCAAACCTCCGCCTGTCACAAGTCCTATCCTTGCACACATCTCCTGAACCACGATCATCATGGGATATTGAAATAGCACCATCCATAGCATTCCAAAGCCAAACTTTGCGCCTGCTTGAGAGTAAGTGGCTATTCCTGAAGGGTCATCATCTGATGCTCCTGTTATAAGACCAGGTCCCAGTGATCCAAGTACTTGCATGATAGTCTTCCTTGGCTTGGATAGAGATTTAGGACTATTTTCTTTCTCTTTTTCGACTCTATCCACTAGCCCTCAGTTATAATAGTAAAAAATGAATTAAATACATGATGTGATAATCTACCTTATTTAGGGTATAGAAAAGTTTACTGTCTTTGACGAAACTCTTCAAAAATTGTCATATTTTCACAAACCAGAATGATAACAACTAAACCCCAGTATGTACTGGTGATAATATTGGTGTGACCACACCACACTCAACAGGTCGATACTTGACTATTATAATAAAGGTTCTTCCAATCTTAATGATCTTCTAATACATGGTTTTTTAACTCGTCTTCTATTTTAAAAAAAACATTACAGAGATCACATTTATGTAAAAGAGAATTACTATCCTTAGAGGCGCTATTAATTGAAGGAGTGTGAAAATGATGATCACTAGTTACGATACCATCATTATTATTTTTAAAAACCAGTCTTTTTGATTTTGAATTAATAATTACTGGTTCTGGAAAATCTTGAGGAATCTTTTCATATGGAAAATCGTCTTTTACAAAGTATCTCGAGCCCTCAGGATAGATATTTCTTTCAGCTGTTGCAGCATTGCTGATCGCCACAACAGCTGTGTCCTCACTGACAAATCAGGCATTTGCTTCCAAGAAGAGTTTTCACCAGACAGCAGCTCAGTCTTGTATACGAAAATGTTAGATGTCAAAACATCCTAGACCAACTACAAGGACACGATAACGCAGGAACAGTCACAGGCAATCAACCATAAGGATAAGACAAGTGGTTTAGATAGTGGCGTTTTATCGACGCCAACCTCCCATCATTTTTAACTCCGCAACCTATTCTTTGAACTCACCTTATAATTCAACATGTCTTGAGATCTTTGTCTAGATCCGTCCTGTCGTATAGACTATTTACTTATATAGAGAGGTTCATTTTCTAAAATACAGATGAGATTACAATCATCCATGGGAGTTATGTTCGCGATAGCACTGGCAGCAACAATGACAGGAACAACTCCAATGCCATTACAGCTACAGTCAGCATACGCGTTTGTGATAAGAGAAACTGATGATGACATTGCTGCTTCTGGTAATAATGTGTATGTTTTATGGAGTAGCAACAAAACTGGAAAGTGGGAAGTAATGATTAGGATAAGCAACGATAATGGAAAATCATTTGCAGACGAAGTAAATCTAAGCAATACTTCAAAATCAAATTCATTTCACGCTGACGTAGCAACATTTGGAAATGATATATATGTTTCATGGCTTAATAATAACACTGGAAATTTAGAGACATATACAAGGACAAGTGCTGATGGAGGAAAGATATTTGGTCCTATACTTGCAATAAATGGAACTGGAGCGCTACCACAAAAGTCGAGAATTATAGAAATACCTCAAGCAGATGTATTGGATGATTCAGAAGAAGATACTCACATAGCAACGTCTGGTGAGCGTGTTTATATCGTTTCTTGGGATAAAAAGGTTGGAAATTGGGAGATACTGTTCGCAAAAAGTACTGATGGAGGAAAGACATTTGAAAAAACAATTAACCTTAGTAATTCAGCTGATACGCGTTCAGATCATGCAATGATTCTTGTGAATGAAAATAATGTGTATTTAACATGGTGGGAGACCGCCAAGAACGGAACGCAGGATCTGGTATTTAGAGCAAGTAATGATAACGGCTCAACATTTGGACCAGTATTGAAGCTAAGTGCCAATGGAGTTATAGGCAGTAGTGGTGGAGCATAGAACTGCATCTTCTTTTTACCATCAACACAGAGTAAAGGAAAGTCATTTAGCTGTGACCAGTAGTTAAATTCAAAAAAAGTTGCATATGTGCCACCATTTCTAATTTGTCTTAAAACAGCCAGGGAGATCAATTTAGTTGTTCTTCATAGCAATTTTATATTCATGAAAAATTTTCCGCTTTACATGAACTTCTTACGTGTGGTCCGGCTGCTACATAGAGAAAACCCATCTGCATTGAAATTTCCCTCGACCAATTAAATTTTTCAGGTTAGTTGCGTAACGTTCTAACCACGTGACAATTACATTATTACCATTATTTCCAAATCTGTCCGTCTATGCATCTTGTGATTCAGCCTCGGTAAAATTGCTTAGGTTTATTTTATCTCCAAAAGTCTTACCACGATCTGTAGATGCTTTAATAATTACTTGTCCATTTTTGGCTGGCGTTTCTTTGTCCATTATTCCATCAAACCACGTATTTGTTACCTCTTAAGACAAAAACAGGTGCTCTTTTACTTAAATTACGACAATTGTCAGAAAAGGAACCATTGTCAGGCTTGTCAGGACATAAATTGTTATAAGATTTATGAGAAACGTATTAGATACTGCAATTATGTG
>Ga0193700_1000140_pt1 | contig 12031 bp, 10 predicted proteins | sample U3s1metaG_FD_143057 | JGI IMG/M metagenome (GOLD analysis project Ga0193700, IMG submission 143057) | Soil microbial communities from a riparian zone of the East river system, Colorado, United States - U3s1 | ecosystem: Environmental > Terrestrial > Soil > Riparian zone | place: USA: East River... | reverse complement strand
CTATTCTCCAGAGTATCTGAATGTTTTAGACACAATTGAATCATTTGGGTTCCGATACAATCCTCATTTTGCGAATAAGATGATTTCTGACGCTCTTACGAGTGCTGGTGCGGTTAATCGCGCAGGAAAATGGACATTCAACAATAAGCCGATAATCATAAAGATGTTAATCAGAAATGACGACCCTCAAAGACGTTCAGTTGGAGAACTGATAGCATCCGAGTTCGAAAAAGTCGGATTTGTAGTTCAGCGTGATTTTGGAGATTTGAATAAAGCCAATTCAATAGTTTATGGTTCTGATCCCCAAGATTTCCAATGGCATGTATATACTGAAGCTTATGCAGGGACTTCCGCATTTGTAAAGTACAACCCTGTAATTACTTCACAGATGTATGCGCCTTATTTCGGTCGCATGCCTGGTGGGACTAACCCCAGTTTCTGGCATTATCAGAATGTGACGCTCGACAAAATTACGCAACGTATTGCCTTCTTTAACTTTACCTCTCAACATGAAAGAAATGAGCTTGTTAAGAATGCAACCAAAGCAGGTATCCAAGAATCAGTTAGGATCTTTATCGCCCAAAATACCGATCCTTTCGTTGCTTCTAGCTCGTTAAGAGGTTTAGTCAATGATTTTGGTGCTGGTATCACAAGCAAATATTCACTTATTAACGCTAGAACGTCAAAGGGTAGCAATAGTTTAGACATCGGCGTCAAGCAAATTTATCAGGGCGCGTGGAATAATGTGGCAGGGTGCAAGGATGCATATTGCACAGAAATTTACTCCACAGTTACCGACAGTGCTATCTTTCGAAATCCGTATACAGGTGAAGCAATACCTATGAGAGAAAATTGGACAGACATTTCCACCAAAGGTCCTCTTGGAAAGTTAAAAGTACCACATGACGCCCAAATCTGGGATAGCGATTCCCAGAGCTGGCGTCACCCACTCGCAAATGCATCGGCGATGAGCAAGGTAACTTACAAGATCCTGTATTCTAAATGGCACAATGGGATTAACATGGATAGATCTGATATACTTTATCCGCAGTATTTCCTGTTCGAGTGGGGATCAAACAAGGGCATGGCTGATCATACTTCTGATCCAGAATACACATCACAAGCCCAGGTCGCCCTTCCATTAGTTAAAGGAATTAGATTCATTGCGAATGACATGGTGGAATCCTATGTTAATATATGGCACTATGATAAAAAGGAGATTGCTGATTCAGCATCGATATGGCCCTCAGAACCGTGGGAGATAACTGCAGCTACAGAAAGACTCGTTACCTCTGGAAAACTCGCTTATTCAAAAGGAGAGGCAACTGCAAAGAATGTGGACTGGCTATCATTACTTATACCGGAACACGCCGAAATGATCAAGTCTGAACTACAAAAAATGAAAAATGAAAATTTTATTCCATCCGCCTTGAAAGGCATTGTAAACATTAATGACGCTGGAAAAAGATATGACAGCACAATAAATTGGATAACTCGACATCATAACGCAGTAATTGGGAATGGTCCGTTTTACTTGGATAGCTATAATCCTACTGGCGCCGTGATCAGCATTAAATCGTTTAGAGATCAATCTTATCCATTTTCACAAGGTCATTGGGCTTCCTTTGAGATTCCAAAACTTGCAACAGTTGAAAAGGTAGAAGCACCACAATTTATATCAATGGGACATCCCACTAAAATACAAGTACAGGTGAAAGTTGGTGGAAAGCCAAGCAACGATGCATTGGTAAATTATTTCGTATTAGATAAGAACAGCAAGATTGCCATTCATGGTGTCGCGCAGCATTTGACCAGTACTTCAGAGAGCGATGGTATTTTCACGGTTCTCCTAAATGGGACCGAAACTTCTAGACTTAGTTTTGGACCTGCGGTGTTAAAAATTTTTGCAAACAGTAACGAAGCCTCAAGACCGGATGTATATACAACTACTCTCATTGTCATTAATAACAGCACTTCACTTACTGAACCAAAACATGAAGTAAACTTGCTAAACTAGCCAGATCGTATTACGACAAGCACTGACATGTAAAGTGTCATATCAACTACTCCGTTACATTTCAAGCTGACCGTTCTATCATTTACGGCTATTGCATAGGCCAGTATTAAACTGTTGTCAACTCAATAGACCACTTGGTTTAACACAGACTATTAATACAAATCGGATTACAGATATTACTTGATATCATGTCAGGATTCTATCGCTTTCTTCTTAAAAGGTCAGTCAACATGATGATAGTTGTATTTTCTACCCTAGTTCTAACCATTGCCCTTCTTGGTTCGACGTTAGATAAGATATTAACAGATGCTATAAGATACGATGTGGGTAACGCTATAAGTCAGGGAAAAATGCAATTCCAGAATTCCGAGGAGCGGCAGAATTTCATCAATAGTCAAATCCAACTTCAGATAAAAACACTAGGCCTGGATGAACCATGGTATTCTCCCAAACGATTCCTAAATACTCTCATAAAAGTGATAACACTTGATCTAGGAAAATCCAATTTCTTCACTACTGAATCAGGTTCTTCGAAGGTTAACGACATAATATGGGAGAAAATTCCGAGGACAGTGTTGTTGTTCACGACCTCTACACTTATTGTAACGGTAATAGGCATATACATCGGCGCATTTGTGGCTGAACATTCAGGGTCTGTGTGGGACAGGATAAATTCTATTATTGCAATATGCAGTAGCAGCTTTCCATCTTGGTGGGTCGGTATGCTCATGATATTTGTATTCGCGTTCACGTATCATATCTTCCCGGCTCGTGCAACCCCATTAACTTCCCCCTCTGATCCTTCGTACATTTTAGATCTTCTTTATCACATGTTGTTACCGTTGTTGACTATAGTGATAGTAAGTTTTACGGCTTGGGCTTACATTGTTCGTTATTTTCTGGAGGGGATTCTTGGCGAAGATTTTATAAGATCGAAAAGGGCCATGGGGATATCTGAAAGGAAAATTCTGTATAGTCACGCATTGAAAAATGCGGCACCGCCAATCTTGACATCTATTGCACTAAGCTTAGCAGCTTCATTTGGAGGTGCGATAATAATAGAAGCAGTATTTGATTGGCCAGGGATGGGAAAATTATATTACGATGCAATAGGAGTGCTTGATGTTCCAGTTATTATAGGGCTTACATATGTTTTCACAATAATTTTTGTAATTACAGTTTTCGTCACAGACATTTTATACGGCTATTTCGACCCCCGAGTGAAAGTAGCATGACAAGCCAAGTGATTTCCCGTTCTATTTTATTCGGTGAACTAATACGTTCCAAAACTGCCATTTGTGGCATGATAATATTAGCAGCTCTTATCTTAATGACATTGTATGCTGTATTGGGGATTCCATTGGAATCTTTTAGACAATGGAACAATCCTAGCTTCTGGATTGATTATCCTAAGGGAGCTGCTCCTGCGTGGACAAATCTTGGAATCTTTGGCCCAACAAAAGCTGAACATATTATCTTGACCAAGGACGACGCTTCGATCTCCGAAGATCTATTTAATGGAGTTAGAATAGTCACGTATTCATATCATATTGATTTCAATCACGACTCGTACCCCGGCGACTTCATGATTTCCTACTCAGTAAAATATCATAGTATACCGCCGGTCTTGCAGATTGATATAGTGCGTCCAGATAGACAAAAATTCATGATCTATAATACTCCATTACCACCTTCTATGCAAGATGACAAGAATGTAAATGAATTCACCTCTAGAGTATTTTCAACTGACTCTTCAGTAAGGGAATATTTGCAGACATACAAGCACTTATTCAAATATGATCAGGATACATCAACGCCACAGATTATGTTATTTTCAGATAGTGTCAACAAGCAAGTTCTAAAGGGCACGTATGTTATTAACGAGCGGTTTTACCTATTCAACCAAGGCGATTCAGTTGAAGAGGCTGGATTAATCTTGGGTGGAAAGGTCTATGGACTCATGGGAACCGACGAATTGAGAAGGGATCTTGCTATCGGGATTTTATGGGGAGCCCCAGTTGCACTTTTTATAGGTCTGACAGTTTCTGTGGCTTCTATCTTGATTGGGCTGATACTTGATTGGGCTGATGTACGGCATTCTAGCTGGATACAAAGGAAAAAGAACCGACGAGGCTTTAATGCGAGTTAACGATCTCTTTTATTCCTTACCCGCGCTTCCGCTTCTCGTTATTTTGTCAATCGTAATTGGAAGGAGCATATTCCTCATTACAGCTTTCCTCGTAATTTTTGGGTGGGTTGGGACGGCAAAAATCGCCAGAAGCTTGGCCCTCCAAATAAAAAACCTTCAATACGTTGAAGCAGCAAAATTAATGGGAGAATCAGATATCAAAATATTGTATAAACATGTCATTCCACAACTGCTTCCTTTAACATTTGCAAGTATTGCAATAGCGGTTCCCGGAGCTATATTGGGTGAAGCCGCCCTGAGTTTCCTTGGATTGGGCGATCCATCAATCCCTACATGGGGACAAATTTTGCATGAAGCAAACTCCGCGGCCGCCGCAGCGAGGGGATTGTGGTGGTGGATAATCCCCCCTGGGTTTATGATCGCACTGACGGGCATGGGATTCGCTTTGATAGGTAGCGCGGTTGATTATATTATCAATCCTCGGCGAAGAGGCTAGCAAGGTAGAATTAATCATTGTATCCGAATATCCTATGACAAAAGTCACGGAAAATAAAAAGCCTAAGCAATTCGAGAATTAATCCTAAATAGAAATTACTTAGTTGATTACCTTATTTTCGAGATCTAGCCCAAGCATAGTGTTCTCACTAAATCAAATATTATTTTTGCTGAGTTAGGTTGAAAAACAAGCTGCCCTTAACCGACAAATTGTGTCTGAGGAGGGGCACCATGCCGATTGAACACTATACTTGCGTTGTGATAATCTCTATCTGCTTCAAATGACCGAGCGATAGTAGATCAATAACCGCATTGTTAACCTTCCATAAGTAAAATTCACACTTAATTTTATTATCTTACGAAACAGGGTTTGCGGAGGTAGGTAGATTTAGGTTGATGGCAATATTTTGAAATCCATGTTCCGTCCATTTCGATCGAACGCCCCGATGGTTTCGTCTTCATACGGATGACATATTATGATAGAAACAACCCCAAAGTAATTATTTAGATCTTCAAGGGAGGGTTTATTGGATCCCCCTGGGTGGGAGTGAGCGGTTCCAATATATGAAAGATCAAAAGGAAGATCATAAGTCGGGAAACCTGAATAATAGGGACCATGAGAAGAAAAAGGCGGAACAACCAACCCTTCAATTAGGATCTCGGACTTGTTTGATTTGCCCTGTAAAATTAAGATTCCTTCGTTTGGATGCCATGTCTTAGAGTAGGTTATTATTCCATCTGCGACCTGCCTCGCCATTATGACTCTTTTTTTGAGCTGCCTTTCATCATGTTTATCTTTATTTTTGAAAAACAACAAAATTCATTTGTAATTCTTTTATTTTAATATTGATAGGAAATCTTGCTACGCCTTTGCATGATGAGTTCAAAATTGAGTAGCTAATTTGAGTTTTAGATAGCCACAATCTTCTTAACAGAATAAAGGAAGTTAATGCTACATTTTAATGTCCTTAGATGAATGGCATACATATATGCCAACCGGATGTTCGCTTGTACTTTTAGAGATAGGGTTAGCTGTCTTTGACGAGAGCGACAACTTAATCTCTTCAAAAAAATTTAGTAATGCAATAGATTCTTATCTTTCACTGAAAAATGGAGAGAGCCCGCAAGAACTAAATCAGATCATTGAAAAATTACGATCCTTTGAAAATATCTCGGTTAATGATCGAAACATCGATCTTGTCTTAAAGGATTCATGGAGAGTGAATCTAATGCCATACAAGCGCTAAAAGATTTTGCTATAGATCTATCCTCAGCTAAAGTAGGGCAAATATCTGAAAAACTAGACTTGCACATAATTCAAGCCATCAATAGCCTCGATGAACTGGATAAAATAATAAATACATTAGGATCCAGGATGCGCGAATGGTACGGTCTCCATTTTCCTGAACTAGATAATTTGATTCAAAGTCTTACGTTGTATGCTGAAATAGTACAGAAAGCAGGATTGAGAGTAAATATTAACAGGGAGCTTTTGGAAATGTTGGATCTGCAGGAGAAGAAAAGGGAAGTAATTATGGATGCAGCGAATCGAAGCAAGGGTGGGAGTATTACGCAAGAGAATCTCTTAATACTACAGAAGCTAGGAGCTGCGGTTATTGCGCAATCTGAACTCCGGAAAATTTTAGAGGGACATCTAGAAAATGCTATGGAAGCAATAGCTCCTAATACTAAAGAATTGCTAACAGCATCAATAGGAGCAAGAATGATTGCCAAGGCTGGGAGTCTAGGCAGATTGGCTAGCCTTCCTGCGAGTACTATTCAAATTCTAGGAGCTGAAAAAGCTTTGTTCAGAGCACTAAAAACAGGAATGAAACCCCCAAAGCACGGCGTTATCTTCCAGCATCCGTTAGTTCACTCTGCACCAACTTGGCAGCGTGGCAAGATAGCCAGAGTGCTTGCGGCCAAAGTGGCCATTGGGGCTAGGATTGATTTATATCGACACGGGACAAAAGATAATCTATTATTGGAGAAACTAAATGCACGCATCAGCTACATTCAGGCCAGATATAAAGAACCACCCATTATCACTAGGAAGGATAAGAGATACATAGAACATAATGTAGAGGGACGTCGACATGGAAATAAGGCGAAAAATAAACAATCGAAACGTAGAAGAGACAGAAATCGATTCGGAAGGCGCCGGTTTTGAATGGATCGATATATTAAATCTTAAGACTAATACATGAAAATATGGTTCAACCAAATAGCGATTCTAGTATTGTGAACAATATATGGTTCAACGATATTCTAAATGTCCACCGTTGATCCCGTCATTTGGTTCAAAGTAGATGGTAGTATCGAGCTCGCAACGTTGAATCTGATTGAAGGCAATACAGTTTACGGGGAAAAACTAATCAAGCATAATGGTAATGAATATCGAATTTGGGACCCATATCGGAGTAAGTTGGCCGCAGGATTAAAAAAGGGTCTTAGGCATATGCCAATAATAAACGGCACCAAATTATTGTACCTCGGTGCATCCACAGGAACGACAGTGAGTCATGTATCTGATATAATTGGTGTTACCGGGTTAATTTTTGCAGTTGAATCTGCAGCAAGGGTTGCACGCGAATTGATCGAAAATGTAGCTTCAAAACGGAGTAACGTGCTACCCATACTTGAGGATGCAAGGAAGCCGCGCTCTTATTTTTCCATTTTTGGCCAAGTAGATGTGATATACTGCGACATCGCCCAACCAGATCAAACTGCAATTGCAATAGAGAATTGCATCGTATATTTAAAGCCCAAAGGGAGGCTATTAATCACAATCAAAGCAAGGAGCATAGACGTTGTAGAGGATCCAAAGGTAGTCATAGCTAAGGAAATGAAAAGACTAGAAATAAATGGATTTGAGATAAATCAAACGATTAATTTGGAACCATTTGACAAGGATCACGGATTGATACATGCAACTTATAAGGGCAGATGAGTCACCTCGCAAGAGGTTAGTTCTTCTAGCATTATTCTTAACGGTTTCCATGATTTTCTTGCAAATTGTGGTGCAGATCCGAACCTGGTCACCCAGTTTTTGAGAAAATTCATGGTTTTTCGATCACACGGATATCCGCTTCCTATATTATTATTGTGATGCTTATTAATTTCTAAGATCTCATTGTCACGAAAAACCTTGGCGATAATTGACGCAGCAGAGACAACCACGTGCAAACTATCAGCGTGGTTAAAGACATATAATTCGGGACTGTCATGACCAAGACAGCTTGCTATATAGCTCTTGTATCGCCCGGGATTCACGTCGCAGGCATCAACATATGTTTTGTCGGCAGTAATTGTACTTATCACCTGAGCCATACCATCAGCTTCCAAAATGTTAAGTCTATTTACGGCAACGTTTTCATCGATCTCTCTGCAGTTAAGTACAAAGATGCAAATTGATTCAGCCAGCTCTGCGATATGACCGAAAAAATTCCCACGGGATTTACGTGACAGCAATTTAGAATCTCTTACTCCTAAGATGCGCAATCGTTGAATATTGGACGTTCTCATGCTTACGCCTGCAATTACAAGAGGGCCTATTATTGATCCTCTCCCTGCCTCGTCAACCCCACCTATTAGTATATCCTTCATTGGTGATCCCGGGTGTTTATCCTTTCCTCATAATTCGTCCATTGCAATTGAATAAAATCACGTAATTAACCATTGTGTATGAAATGAGAATTATGCTTCAGTCACTTCCAGTTGCTCTTAGAAAACATGACAATAGATGACCTTAATAAAGACTAGGGTTATAGACGGCTGACTGACCATCTCCAGTAGTGATAGCACCAATAGGATAATTGGTCTGTGTTATTGTGGTCATAAACGCAATTGTCATTTTACGGGTGGACTCTTATTTTCCTCATGTGTTTGATAACGTTAGGAATAGCAGCCCCAATACAACTACAAACCACGACAACCCATTCAATAACCCATTTGACAGATGTCAATGCAAGTTGTGATGGTTAAGGGACTAGATAGCGAAATAATCTGGTTCAACAATTAACCTGGATAACTACATTGTGTTACATTGCAATATTGATCTTTATATAGTATATACTCTAAAATGCCCAATGTCAAAATCACAAGCACAATGTATATGTGGTAAACCAATTACCATGATGAAAGCGGGAGTCCAAAAGATCAAAGAAATAGAGCTTTTTCACAGTGTTGATTGTGCATTGATATCCCGGAGATTAGAAAGCGTTTACGAAAATAGTAACCTGTTTGCTGAATTGACTGATTAAATTCTAGACCTTACGTACCTACTTCTTTGCATTAGTACGTGGGCTAAACCATTTACTCGCGCGACAATAACTATTCGCAATAAAATTATTGTTATTCCCAGTGTTTGTTTTAGTTAGTCATAGTCGATGTGGAAAACGTGTTAGTTATACTGGTGTTCGTAAATGGATCATAAGGTATGTGAACAGGCTAAATAGATTCCATCTGAAAATGTTAACCCTTTAACTAGTAGTCGTCAGTGAGAATACGATGTGGAAAGTTAATCCTGGGAGGCAAATATACAAGAGATTTTGATAACTGGAAATACCTTTGTTTATCTCGTCGATTCGACGTGACCAGGTCATAACGACCAGGTCATAACCAGTAGCTTGAAAGCTATAAAATCAATGTTATGTAAGAGATTTTGCGAACGTTTGGGGGTTAAACATACCCAATAGAATGGGTACGACGTTCGTCTGGTTAAGAAGGGAATTACTTCTTTACCACCATTTTTTCCCTTCTTAACCATCACCTACAACTTTGTGATCCTAGCGTTTGACTATAGTCCTACCATCTGACGTAGTTATTCTTTCCTCTAAGACTGTATAACCCTCAGATTCTAATGTCTAACGCTGTCATTCGTTATGCTCGGGATCGAATTGATCAGTTTGATGTTTTGGCTCAAGGCCTGATTTTGAAGGAATAGATTCAAAGAAGAAAATCCTCTGAAGGCTTTGGTACTCTTGGTCCAGTTTTTTCTTGGGACTTGATCACCTTGTGTTGTTGTTGGTCCAGTGAATCCCAAACAATGCCACACTTGCTGCAGAAGTACGAACCTCGCTTTACTGCCACAGCACCACCAACCGTAGACAAGTCTTCAACTGATTTTTGTGCCTTGGAATCTCGCAATGATCGCAAATATAGCCTGGACCATCTTCCCCTCCTTCATCCTGGATAGTTAGATCCGATATCTTATTTTCGTTAGCAGGTTCAGGTTGAGAATCCATAACTTACTTTCTGTTCACTAGGTTAAAGCTTTAATGCGAGTAAGTGGGAGTTACAACATACAGACGCATCTATCCATTGAATATGAAGAAACGAACTAAAATAAAGCGATTGAAGACCATAGTATTATCACCTGATGTTAACGATTACGATTCTGGAGAATATGCTTCCGAAGTTAAAGCCAAATCAGTAAGAGCTGTGGAGCTAAGCTTTATTATGACATTCTCACTAACTACAAGATAAGAAAAGGCTTTGCTTCATGAAGATAATTCTGAGGACAAATCCCTAGATAAAGATGTAATTCTAACGGATAGTGACACCGATAGTGAAAGGACTTCGTATTCCATAAAAATGTGTGGATATTGTACACAGGGTAGACATAGTGAATGTCGTGGGGCCATTGATTATCCCTGCTATTGTAGTAAAAATGACCATAAGATATTACAGCCTTATTGATCTGACCCTATGACTAGATCGTTACTAATAGTAAAACTGCAAAGCTGGTCTAAACGCGTCGAATTTGTCGTCATAACTGGTTGCCTCTTTGTCCAGACTACCTTCACCTTTTTCTACTGCGGTCCTAAGTGAAGTGATTAGTTTATCGAATCTGGAGTTGATTGCAATCGTACCGTTATTGTACTCTAGTATCTTCTTTGCATGTGCTAACATTCCTCTATGTTCTTTTGCGAAATGAATTGGAATAACAGTCATGTTTTGAGTCCAGTCAATACCTGGATAATTACTCTGATAGAACTTTATCTCGTCTTCATAATCAGGCCTTTCTCCTAGTTGGTGTTTCAAAGATCTTATGAATTCAGCGTTAGCACCATCCACAAATATCCTTGAAGAGTAATCCTGTGGTCTTATCCCAAACGTTCATTAGTCTAATTGTGGTGTTTATCATATTGTTGAACTCTGGCCTTTCATATTCTTCTGCATGCAGTATTTGTATCTGGCCATCAACCCATTCTGTTATTACTACCAAAGCCTGGGTCCAGGCCTATAGATTTCTGTGTGTAGGTATTCACTATATCTGGATCATACTTCAATCCTTTCTCTATTGCCCTCTCTGTATCTGCAGTATGAAAGACGTTGCCAATTAGACCTAGGTACTTGAGATTATACTCTCTCTCAAAGGATGGTGATTTCTTAGCCTTGTCTATCAGGATGGTGATTTCTTAGCCGTGTCTATCTCCTCTTCTGTGTATATCTTTCCTAGGCCATAAGTATAGTCAAGCTTCAGTCGTTTGTAAAATGCAGGTCTCTTCTGGCTCTTTCTCTATCTTTTCGAATAGGCCATCAGGTGCATTGGGTGTTGACACCATCACGATGTAAGGATCTGATTTAGCGATGTATCTTTCACTAACATGCCTAACATCTTCTTGCTCTGATTTACGGAAGAAATCTCCTTCGTCTATCAGAATAAACCGTGGGTTTTCTAAAGCACGATACGCATCTAAATGGTTAGATGGAAATGCTTCGATAGTACAACCGTTAAGCTCTAACACGGTTTCTTTATCAGCAAACAGAACGTTATGAGGTTCGAATAATGTTTTCATCCTTTTTATCAGTTTGATAGCAATATCCTGATTCGGTCCTGTTACATTACACATCTGACTATTACGATAAGTATCATCTCTGAGGCAAAGCCACACCATTAGCCTAAGCATTAACTCGGTTACACCCAGGCCTGTAGCCTTCTTAGCCCAGAGATGCTTATGCTTAAAGTCGTGGTTTAGTGGATTAGTATTATCTTGGATTAGTAGGGCCTCATACAGCAGTCTCTCATAGTCGAACATAGGCTTGTCAATTCCTACTTTTGTTGGTAGGCTATCGATGTGGTTAAAGCAGCAATCTCCTTTGGTCCTAAGAGCCTCTGCCTTATGCCCCTCGATATCCCAGAACCAAAACGGCTTGTTTCGTAGTCGTTCAAATAGTTGGGCATGTTGTTAAGTCTCTATCACGTTCATTATCTCATTCATATCTACCAATTATCTACCTATGACAGGTATTTAGCTTTTGTGGTAGATTCTTCTCCCTTTATCTACCTAAAAGTATATTTAGTCAAATGGAGTAGAAAAGGTGAATAATGTGTCTAGCGCAAAGCACTCATTGCTTGAAGAAAC
>Ga0193700_1000130_pt1 | contig 12974 bp, 10 predicted proteins | sample U3s1metaG_FD_143057 | JGI IMG/M metagenome (GOLD analysis project Ga0193700, IMG submission 143057) | Soil microbial communities from a riparian zone of the East river system, Colorado, United States - U3s1 | ecosystem: Environmental > Terrestrial > Soil > Riparian zone | place: USA: East River... | reverse complement strand
TATCTTTGCAATACTATACTGCTAATTGTATATGGTGAGCAAAACCAAATCGAAAACAAAGAAAAAGGGAAAGCTGGGAAAAGCTTCTAAAAAATCGAGTACTAAGAAAGTGGGTACTAAGAAAAAGACTAGAGTTCCAGCGCGCACAAAGAAAGTTTCTCGAAGACCAAAGAAAACAACTGCTGCTACCTCACGTACGCTTTCAAAAGAGATCGAAGCCTCTTCTGCAGCAGAAAATATGCCGTCATCGTTAGGCGAAACCACTGTTGCCTATGAAACTCAATCGTTAGTTCCGGATACTTTGCAAGACGAAGCTACAACAGTATCAACCACTGGGGCGCAAGACGAGGAATATAATCCTGAAGATACCAGCATATCAGGAGGATTAGAATAACTAGAGGAAATTGGCTTTTTATTGGTCAGCAAAGTGCCGGTATTCTTTGACTAGCATAATCTAAAAAGAGTTCTCTAGCACCCTTTTTTGTTGTAAATTGGCAACAGTCATGTATGATATAATTATCCTTGATTAATGTATAAGCAGCTCCTTAATTCTCAAAATAGGGGTTACCGTATATCCATACTATTTTGCTCCTTTCTAATGCTCGATGTCAACTTAGAGTTAGTTCAAGCCATTTTATTCTTAGGATTATAGTTGATTTCCCAGATCTATACTTGCCACACTAATAGACCTATAGAAAATCAGGAAAGTATAAAAAATGACATAGAATATCTAGGAGGGGAAAGCATGACAAAGGCCAAGTTATTATTGAGTACCTCTTTTTTGCATTTTATTACATTTTATTACATTTTATTACATTTTATTACATTCTAACATCAAACGATATTATCTAGTATTGTTCTTATGAGTGTACTAATAATGAAATGGATGCTTAACGAATTTGCAAAGTCAGGATTTGCTAAATTACTAAAACCCTTTGAGAACTCAATTGATGATGTTATAAAGATAACAAGAGCATTTGGAATTGCAACAAAAGCCCATACAGGACAATTCAGAGATGGAAACAATACAGAACCATATATTAATCATCCATTACGTGTTGCACTAATTCTGACAGAAGAAATACAAATCCACGATGCAGATCTAGTATGTACAGCTCTTTTGCACGATATTATAGAAAAAAGTAATGGTTCTATAGACGAAGATCAATTAAAAAATGACTTTGGTGAACACGTATACAATATGGTTCATGCAGTCACAAGACCTAAGATAAAAAACGAAGTAAGGGAGAAAGTGCTAGACGAATACTTTCATAATATTGCAACGGGTTCTAGATTTATTAGATATATAAAGCTAGCAGATCGTCTGGATAATATTAGATCTCTTAAGAATGCACTTCATAAGGATAAATTAATGCGATATAAAGAAGAAACTCAGAAATATATTCTTCCAATAGCAGAAAAGACGGATGAAAAGATTGTTTTTAAATTATCAGTTGCTTTATATGAACTAAAATAATATGAAATCCTTCTTATGTCAAAAATTTAAAAAAAGGGAATTTTAGGACTCTTTGGACTGTTTAGTTGTGAAGCTTAACCTTCTTCCCAACCCTTTGTAAACACTGCATTCTTCTTTAACGGAATTGGTTGTCCTGGCGTATAATCCATTGGCCTCATCCAGAAGATTGCCTTTGTGGGGCAAACACCAATGCATGCACCATCGGAGATGCATCTTTCTGGATAAAATACAAATGCTTTGCCTCTTTTCCATCCTTCTACTGGCTTTACTCTCAACACATCTGGACCAAGAGCTGTGCAAATCTCTACGCAGAGAGCACATCCAATACAGTGTTGTTCACTAATATCCGGTATTATTGCGACTGGCATCTATTTCACTTATCTTCACTCCATATTGAAACTATTTAAACCCTATGCCATCTATATAACAGTGATATAAATTAGATAATGTTTTATATTATTAAAAAGGTATGATTATATTCTCACAAATTGGACAACCACCCACATAATCTAAGTGGCTTCTACGAACAATTCGACAGCCTAATAAATTACCATACTGACTTGTGTGCACCTAGTGGAACGACAGGCTTCTCATAGTATGATGGTGTATCAGAATACTTTGCTACGGGCGCTACATGTTTCAATTTGCCGTATGGAGAATCAGATTCCATCATAAAAGATTCACGCTCTTCTTGTGAAATAGGATTTGGTATGTCAGACTGGTTTACTCTTCCTAGATCTTGAACCCACATTGCAGTTCTACAAAGTGACACACGTACCCAGTAACTGCCACCTTCAAGCTCTGCAGCCATTCCACTAACTGTTTCAGCTAATTGCTCTGCGCCCCTTCTATATTGTCAAGGACCAGCTTCTCCATAAGCGCTTTCTGAAACATAGACTATACCAGGTCTGAGTTTGGCTAACTTCAATGGAGATAAGCCATGTTTTGATAAGCCACTTCTATGGTAATTTTCAGAGAATATCAGCTTGGTTTATGAGTACTTTAAGTTGCTTTACATCGTTCGGTTTATCTAGAACTATGAATGCAGATTTCTTTCCTAACCCTGTCTCAAGTAACGCTGAAAGAAGATAGATAAAATTTTTTGTATACTAGCCTTAATTTCTTTAGCAAGTAGAGAGAAAAGAGTTACTGCCAACTGCTGCTAGATGAAAAGAATCATTGAATACGTTCTCGTATGCTAATATTAGCACCGGTTCATTTTCTCATCGTTATATTATGAGAAATTCGAGAGCAGTGTATATCCATGGTCATTCAGATCCAGATTATATTTTCCAACTAAAATGTAGAGCATAATTATGGGTACACAATAAATCAAGTCATCGGGTTGTTCATTAATGAGAGTTTTACGAAATTACGAACATTTCTTGAATTGTACCAAACTGAATCGAATAAATCATTTCTTTTGCGAACTGTTACAACTGTGTGCCACAACCTTTGCATAGACCCAAAATCTAATCAAATTTGAGAAAAAACTTAAATCATTCCTGTCCAAGACAGACATGTGATCCAAAAATTAACTTAAGACAACCTTCTACTATGTCATTCTTTGTTGGAGGGCTCGCTGCTGGCGCCATAGCTGTAACAGTATCTTTACTTCTAAGATTATTTGTAGGTGGTATATTTATTCCTGAGATTGAGTCTCAAACTTTATTCTCACTTACTCCTGGACAAGTTGAATCACAAGCCGTGGAGAGGTTTGGTCCTCTAGCTAAATACTCTGCGTTTATAGGCGCTGTTGCTGCTAATCTTATATTGTATGGTCTAATTGGTTTACTTGTTGGACTATTGCAAAAGAAGAAGAGACTCCCTTCGAAGGGATATGTACTAAATGCAATACAATCTTCACTGGTAGCCTATATTATTCTGCTTGTGATAAGTGCTTTGCTCTTAGCCGTGACTGAAACGAATGTTCAGGTAAAACTTGACTCGATTAGGTTTCTGGCGATCTATCTTGTTCCAGCTAATATTGCTTTCGGATTCACCTTGTCCTCTTTCTATGAAAGGATAGTATTATTGCGCCGATCCTCAATTACAGTTACCAAAAAAGAAGATACTAGCAAAATAGAAATTGATTACAAGAAAAGGCTGCTACTACGTGCTGGCATTGCATCAGCAGTTGCTTTACCCATTCTTTACTTTGGATTAAATTCTCTTTTAGTTCCAAAAAAAGAAATACAACAGCTATCTCCTTCTTTATCAGCGCTACTTAGATCAAAATCCAAAGCCCCGGGCTTTGAGGATCCAAAACTCGGATCACTTCTCGAGTCAGAAATAACGCCAACGGATCTATTCTACAGAATTGACAAAAACCCTATAGTACCAGAAGTTAATGCACAAACTTGGAATCTAACTATGAAGGGATTAGTGAATAAACCTTTTGAAATCAATTATAAAGAGCTTAGAGATATGCCTTCAATAGAGCAGTTTGCTACACTAGAATGTGTAAGCAATAAGATAGGAGGCGATTTGATCAGCACTGCCATATGGAAAGGAGTACGCCTAAAAGACCTTCTTGAGAAGGCACGTGTGAAGCCAACTGCCAAATATATTGTCTTTAGATGTTTCGACGGCTATGATGTTGGAATACCTTTAGAGAGAGGACTTTTGGAGGGCACAATATTAGCTTATGATATGAATGGTTCTCCTCTGACTTCTGAACATGGCTATCCTGTAAGAGCCATAGTTCCTGGCATATATGGTATGATGAATGCGAAGTGGATGACTGAGATAGAGCTGGTCGACAAAGTTTACGAAGGTTATTGGCAGAGGAAGGGTTGGAGTAATATAGCTAAATACAATACTCATTCATTCATAATTATTCCAGGTAATGCACCTATCAGAAAAAGGTTTAGGAATTTAGAGGTTTCAAATGTGAATGGAACGGTGCCAGTTGCAGGCATGGCCTTCGCCGGAGATCGAGGGATAGCGAAAGTCGAGGTAAGTACTGATGAAGGTGCTACCTGGAAAATTGCCAAAATCAAAGACCCACTGTCACAATATACATGGGTTTTCTGGAATGCAGAATTGGATCTGACAGGCAATAACCATAAGATCGTAGTCAGAGCTACAGACAAGACTGGAAAGATCCAGACTGACCAGATACAAGATCCATTTCCAAATGGAGCAACAGGTTACCATACGATAGATGTATAATATAATGGTAAAACAAGATTTTGGGATATCTTAAAGAGATAGGAAGGAATCATGATATAAAAAAAACCGAAGCAGATTTGAATTGCAACATTGAATAATAAGGCCTTCGAGAATATTCGATTATTCGTTAACTAGAATCTTTGGTATTTAAAAATAGTTAGGCGGGCTCTTCCACCATGGAACAAATACATGGGCTGGAAGTCAGCGAAACTGAAATCAAACATTATTGTTGATTAAACAATAGGATACATACATACATACATACCCCTTTATTCTTCCAGTCTATTTTTTGTCTACCAGACTTGTCCAATTCGTCCATTACAAATAGTCTATTCTAAAGAATCCATATTATTGCCCTATTTATGGAAAAGTGGTGTTAGAATACCCTATGATTAAATCGTGATTGTCAGATTCGATGTTATTTACGTGTACTATCATTATTGTAGACTGATAACAGAGAAGTTTTATAGTAGAAATCTCCATAGTTTATCATGATATATGATAAAACAGTTCGTTGTTTTTGTTGTTGTTATTGTCTCAGTGTTTTGCCACAACAAGATAACAAAGCATCCTTGATCAGAGTACAATCACCCTTGAGGAGGATGAATTGGATATTGTGAGCGTCCTTCAAACTATTATAGAAAAAGACGAAAACAACAACAGTACTAATAATAGCAGTAATAACAAAACTCCATACAAACAAGCAATACATTTCTTAATATGCGACTCATGTTTTTGGTGTGCTTCATGCATTAGGCTGGATGTATCAGTTGCCAGATGTCCTTCATGCAATGACAATAAAGTAGAATGGATGCCAATCACTGAAAACGAAATTTACAAATTTAATTATGATCCTAAGAACGGCGGCGTAGTACTTGAGTTCTCGAAGTCACAGGAGAGAATTAGGTGAAAATATGAGGAAGGAAGGTGAGGTGACGACTTCATGATCCTTCTCCTGAAGTATAAAAGCTATAATTAGAAACAAGTCAAGCGCTATGTTTAAACTTTAGCGCAGTAGCAGCATTGCTAATTGCCACAACAGCCGTATCCTCACTGACAAATCAGGCATTTGCAACGAAGAGCTCACAAGACTGCAGCTCAGTCCTGTATAAACGAAGATGCTAGATGCCAAAATCTATTGAACCAAGTACAAGGACACGACAACGCAGGAACAGTCACAGGCAATCAACCATAAGGATAAGAGAAAAAATGCTGTAAGGGACAATAATTGGTGTGGTGTTCTACCCGCCAGCCCTCGATTTTTTTGTTTAAAACTTAACATAAAAAACACCAAGTTTTTGGCTATTGCTCAAGTTTATCTTGTCACCAAATGTCTTATTGTTCCCCCCTTCGTAATTTTATCTGAAATCATACTTTATATTCTCGCAATATGCTACCTCTTCCATTGTCTTTGACAATTGCTGATCTTGTTCGTTTTAGGAGATTCTCTTCTCGTTTTAATTTATAGCTCATTATTGTGTATTAGAGATATCTCGCTATTTCCTTTTAAACCTGAGTCATTGACAAGCTTATGCGATCATATGCTGATATAGATAGATATTGGATTGATAATAAAACTGTAAAGATAACCTAATGCATCAAAGATATCCGTTCTGTAGGAAAGGCTATGAGGTTCTTGCCTATAGGTAACTAAAAAATCTATGATGTTAGATTTGATAACTTCTTGGATTATCGCTTAGCGGTAGTAAATTCTCAACATCGGCTATTTTAAGAAAGAGCACAAATTTGAGGGCTGCGTCATAAGTTTGTCTAGTAGTAGCCAATCTAATGGAATTTATGCGACTAAGATCTACTGAACCTGTTAGTGGGGAACTCATTTGAGGAGGAGCGGTTACCATTCTTACTTGACTTCATGGTATGGAACAAGTTCTATTAGAGACAATCTAAACTACCTTTATTAAGGCTTGAAGACTATTTAAATAGTCATTAGTAAAAAAAGTATTTTCTTGACTTCTGATAATCAATGTTACGCGTAAATATTTTGACTATCCTGTCGGTTTAACCTAACCAGGTCATAATAATGTAGCTTGAAAGCTATAAAATGAATATTGTCAAAGATCTGTTGCGAACATGTAGGGTAAGAAGGGGAGTTTCGGTTGTCAGATATCTCTCCGCTTACCCTCCTCTAACAATTTAACTTACGGTTTTGATGTAACTATCTCGAAGAGTTTGTAGCTTGAAAGCTATAAAATCAATGTTGCATAAGAGATCTTGCGAACGATTGGGGGTATGACGTTCGTATGGTTAAGAAGGGAATTGCTTCTTTACCACCTCTTTCTTCCCTTCTTAACCATCGCCTGTAATTAATTGTGCTAACGTTTTGATTATAGTTCTACCATCTGATGTGGTAATGCGTTCCTCTATTACAGTACAACCGTCGGCCTCCAAACGTTCTCTCCCAAGGCTCAGGGTCAAATCCTTCTATATGTTTTGGTTCAAGGCCTAAATTTGATGGAATAGATTCAAAGAAGAAATCATCTGATTTTGGTATTCTTGGTCCGGTCTTTTCTTGCGACTTAATCACAACAAATAATCACAATTCTCTAACACTAATATAGGACTTTCAATGTTTGGACTTCAAATCCACTGCGTTCTAAGGCTGTTTTAGCAAGCCTGATAAGATCAGCGTCATCCTTATCATATATACATCTGCTAGGGAAAAATCTTTAAACAGTCTCCACTTACGCAACGATCGCTCACACCTAGTTTATGCGCTAATAGCGCTTCCTTTCTACTAGTTATCGGCTCTAAGTCTAGCACAGTTCCCCTCAAGTGGGATACTTAACAAGCAAATTTGCAAGGAGGTGTTCAGTACTTTCTCCAGTATCACAAAATATGAGTCACATGAGAAAAATTATCTGCCTACATACCCCAAGCGCTGAAGGCCCTCATACGAAGGATCGAGACGTCTAGGACTTCAGGAAGGACAACAGGTCGGCGTTGACCTGATCCTGAAGTGTGGCAGTGAGGCCATGAGGCGCGCCAGGATAGTAGATTTCCTTCGCGCCTTTGATGAGCCTGGCCGACTTCTTAGCTGCATCCTTGACTGGAACGATCTGGTCGTCCTCACCATGCATAACCAAGGTTGGGATATTGAACTTCTTGAGGTCTTCGGTGAAATCGGTCTCGGAGAAGGCCTTGATGCTTTCATAAGCGTTCTTGAGGCCGGCTTGCATGCTCCAAAGCCAGAACTGATCCAAGATTCCCTTGGAGACCTTGGCACCTTCTCTATTGGCACCATAAAACGCGATGGCTAGATCCTTGTAGAATTGCGAGCGATCCTTGGTAAGACCCGAACGCATGTCATCAAACACTTCTATCGGTAAGCCCTCCGGATTCGTGGCGGTCTTAATCATGAGGGGCGGCACAGCCGCGATCAGGACAGCCTTGGCAACTCGCTTCGTCCCATGATGACCTATATAGCGGGCAACTTCACCTCCGCCAGTGGAGTGCCCCACAAGCGTGGCATCGTTGAGATCAAGCGCTTCGATCACGGCTGCAAGATCGTCGGCATAGCCATCCATGTCGTTCCCCGAAGAAGCCTGACTTGACCGGCCATGACCACGACGGTCGTGAGCAACTACGCGAAAGCCTTTTTGCACAAGGAACAGCATTTGGCCGTCCCAAGCGTCTGAGCTAAGGGGCCAGCCATGCGAAAAGGTTACGACAGGACCTTTACCCCAGTCCTTATAGTAGATTTCAGTCCCGTCCTTGGTGATGATTGTACTTGAAGTGATACTACTTTGTCATCCCTTTTGTTGCATTAAGGATTAATTCGGCGATTTCATGTGGGTGTGTTACAAGTGACGCATGGCTAGAGTTAAGGGATATAGTAGTAGCATTCATTCGTTTTGCGAACATACGTTCAGTATCAGGAGGGATAATGTGGTCGCCCTCAGAGACCTCGAACCATGAGGGAAGTTGCTTCCAAGCTGGAGGGCCAGATTTTTCAGTAAAAAGTGATTGATGAGCTGGCTTTTGCACAGCGGCCAAGGTTTCAGCTTCAGTCGCATTTGCATCCTGAACAAACGCTCCGTGGAACATCTTTGGATTAAGGTATGCAAATCCTCCGCTATCGAAAACCAATAATCCTGGAGGAAGGGATGCAACAGGGACGAAATTCACTGCAGATTCACCCTCATCAGGAGCAAAGGCTGAAACGTAGACAAGCCCTGTTACGTTTTTATTATTATAACCGGCATTCGTGATTACGAATCCACCGAATGAGTGTCCTACAAGTATTGTTGGTCCGCCAACTAGGTCAATTGCGCGCTTGACGGTAGCTACATCGTCTGCAAGAGAGTGCGCAGCAAGTTGTACTGCGATGACTCTATGTCCTGCGTTCTGTAGAATGGGAATTACCTTATTCCATGAAGATCCATCAGCCCATAAACCATGAACTAAAACGATATTCGTAGCGTTTGTTGTCATATCCTGTACTCCCTGACGTTGCATTAATGTTTTATTCTCGGCGGCAGCGGTAGCGGAGCCAGAATATGTAGGCGACACAAAGCCCAAAAGTAGAATTATACTCAGACACAGAAACGATAAACCAAAAAATTTTATATTTTTCATTCTTATGGCGACATTGACAATATCTGGTATATAAGTATGGAATATTATGTCGTAAGCATTACTGTTTTGGTGATGATTATCCTAATCAAGACAAAAATAGATCACCCATTCAAAATTTGCTGAGATGCGCGCTTTGCGCTTGCAACAGACGCATTAGACACTATTCCTTCCTTCCCTACCCAGTCTCCTACTATGTACAAATTGTCTGCAATTTTTGTATCCGGTCTTCCACCTAGTCCGCCGTCTGCAGCAGTAACAAGAGCATTGGATACCACCATGTTGGGCAAGGGTCTCTTCTTAACAAGCACCTGTCTCCATCCTGACTGCAGTAAATCAAGGAACTCTTCTAACTCTGGCTGATCCTCTCTTGGCTTGGGTTGAATTGAAGTACCAAGATATTTTGCGACGTGGATTAATGCCCCATCCTTGGGAGCAAGCTTTGCATATGCAGAATGAACCGAAAAATATAGTGGACGATCTACCCCCAAAGCAAACAATGTGTCTTTATCCGGAAGGCTGCTAAGAGCAACATCCAAACATACCAAACGTATGGGTTTTGCTTCTTTTGCTGCCTTGAAAAGTACCTCTGGTCTCTCGTTGTCATCGAAAAGGCTGTAAGCATCGTTTGGACCTGCTGCTATTACAACTATCTTTGCGGACACTTCGGTTTTGTTATCTAACAAAACTTGCCATCCAGAAGAATCATTTCTTTTCACCCTGATTGCCTTTTTTCCCATGACAATTCTTGCATTTGCGTTTTTGGCTACTGCTAGTAGTCCGTCGATGAGTGTCTGCCATCCTCCATCTAAATACATAACTCCTCCTGCTCGACTAGCCACATAGATTTGGTGAAGTACCGGTCCTATGCTCTGAATGTCTGGATCGTTTGCATAAGTATTTAGTCTAATAATCGTCTTAATAATTTCAGCATCGTTTATGTCGTGAATATTTTTGTCCAGCCACTCCTGTTCTGTAACACTTTCTAATTGTGAAAAATCAATGTTGGTAGGTGAAATAAAGAACTTACTTCCTTCATCACTCTCCCCAGTTAACCAACTACTATAATCACCCGCAATTTCACGTTTCTTGCCGCCGCTTATTAAATAACCCTTCCCTGCAGGAATGCCTCCAGTATAGGTGATGCCTAGCTCCTTTAAAATTGTGTCAGTTGCGTCAGTGAGATATAGTGCGTGCGGTCCTTGATTAAAGTAAAATCCGTCTATTTCTGCAGTCCTTGCACGACCTCCAATTTCTCTAGATGAATGTTCAAATAACGTTACTGTCTTTCCAGAACTGGCAAGCAGCGCAGCAGTGGTAAGACCTGCAAGTCCTCCTCCAATAATTATTACATCTGCACTATCTAATTCATTTGACATTGAATAGTTGTATGTTCATAAGCTTCGTGTTAAGTGTTGCTCTCATATTGAACATCTAGCTTTAATCCATTTAAATTTTGATCAAGGGTCATCTTAATTTACTGTTAATTTTACAAATCAGAGTCCTAAAATACTGATATAGAAATCTGTATATCTTTGGATTACCGATTCCTGCTCTTATATGGTGTATTCCAAGAATACCCTTGCTCATCTTGTTATCTTCATTGTTACTATCTCTCTGAGCATTTCAATTCTAATTGATAGCATTTTGAAGTGATCTCCATCCAAAACTCTAAGTGCTATAATAAATGAATGACAGACAATCATTTGAAACTAGTTGTGTCATCAAAGAATTGAGTCCCCGGTATAACAAGACGATGATTATATGTGATATGTCAATACAGTCAGGAGATTTTGAGATTGACATTTCTTAATATTAGTCATCTTCTACAAGTTAGTAAACTCATTTAATTGCATCTTTAAATCCTAAAACAGGATCATAATAGATATAAGATGTGAACATGAACATTGAAGTCATTAAATATGATGTAGATGAAACGGGCAACTCGAAAATATAGGAGTGAAAATAGAACACTAACAAGTTACATTGCTATTCCTTCTGATACTCTTGATTATCTAATTGTCAGTGTTTCATACAAACTATTATTTGCATGTTGTAAATTACACTAAGGTTGTCGTCATATGTCTATCCATGGAGTCTGGAGTAGCAGGTTTATAATATCTGCAATAATTCAGGGTGCAATAATTACAGGACTCACCATATCAATTGTTTCAATTCAAATACTATTCTCTTCTAAAATCAATATTATTCAGTTTCTCTCCTTGTCATTTGAAGGCCCAGCTAAATGGTTCTTTCTTGGGTATATTTTTTATATGATATTGGTAGTGGCGATAGCAGTTACAGCGACCTTTTACCATCACCTTGAGATCGATATGGGAAAAAGTATTCGTGGATTCAAATCTGTACTAGCATGGATTCATCTTGTCGGAATGAATGTAGGAGGTGCTGCCACAACACTAGCTATGATATTTGCAGGGTTAATAGGTTCTGGGATACTTTCAGTCATTACAAGCGGAGCTAGCGCATCTTCTGTTTCTCAGTTACAACCAAATGTTGGAATCATGGTACAATTTATTCCACCTATATCTGCATTCGCAGGCTTACTTAGCATAGGAGTTATATCAGGTGGCGTAACCTATATTGCAACATATTTACAAAAATCAGATAAACTAAAATTGTAAGGCATCTGCTAAAAGAAGAGCAAGAAGGAAAAACTGGAAAGAAGCAGCAACAACAACCGCTAATCAAGTTTTCTTAAGGGAGGATTTGATTATGTATAGTATTTTTATTCTGTAGAATGCTTATTATAAACAATTATTCCATTTGCCTAATGGTTGAAGGAATAATAGGATTTTCTGACATACTGAGTATAGCACAAACAATGATGTTGACACTGATTTTCTCAAAAAACACATCGAGTCTATCGACTGCGATCTTTACTAAATGCTATATAGCAATAGACTCCGTTTCTATCGGGCTGCTATTTAGAAAATACAATATGATTGACATAGCATGGTGGGAAAGAATACCACATAATGAGCCAAAATTGAAAATAACAGATGAATGCAACCGTGTGAAGATACTTCAGGTATTTCCACAATTTCTTGTTTTTGGTTTCTTCCATTCATTTTTTTCTGTGATAGAAAGTTCATTTCGAATTTACCTTCGAGAGTTAGCTCCTACTGCATGTAACAACGGTACTGCAGATTTTAAATCTAAATATGATTTAAATTGAAATTACAACAGTGAAAAGACTCCACAGACCTTCTAGATTTATTGCGGCACATACGCAACACGATACACAATAACGGTGTTTATTTTCATCCAGATGGCAAAAATAAAACAGTCACCAACAAGGGAAAACAATACATATTTGATATAGGCAAACCTGTAAAGTTTCGAGGCCGCGTATTGAATTTTTTAGTTGGTTTTATGCCTGATATACTCAAGATAATTGAAGACGTAGTTTATTCACAAGATATCATATCTAGGAATTAAATCATCGATCCTATAACACCATCTTAGGAACAAAGCTATCACTGCACCTTTGAAATTGTTCAGATTTAGTTTTCGTGCTCGATTTTTCCTTCGTAAATATTAGGTGGTTCAGATTTTTAGCTTTATCGAATTGCTGTATTGAACTGACTACCACGTGTACTTTTTAATATTCTTTCTCACCATGTTAACTCTGATTAACTCATCTCACACGTAAGACTATTTTGCCATGTTTATGAACACCTTTTGCACCTTCATACGCTTGACTTGCTTG
>Ga0193700_1000125_pt1 | contig 13079 bp, 10 predicted proteins | sample U3s1metaG_FD_143057 | JGI IMG/M metagenome (GOLD analysis project Ga0193700, IMG submission 143057) | Soil microbial communities from a riparian zone of the East river system, Colorado, United States - U3s1 | ecosystem: Environmental > Terrestrial > Soil > Riparian zone | place: USA: East River... | reverse complement strand
AAATGAAATTGGAAAATGGAAGGCACATCAATATGACAACAAGACAATGATTTCAGTTACAAGTAATTATTTACCCAAATATGAGAATCTGGTTAATGATCCAAAACGTTGCAGCCTCCTAAACAATACCAAAATGCTACAGATATATATACAAAGAGTCTTGAATCGGAGCTTCAAAGTTATATTCATTTCAGGAATTATTTATCTACAAATAATTCTACTGAGAATGAATTGTCTTCAAAATTTCTGGATGACGCATTCAAATTCGAAATTGACTCTTAAGGCGCTCAAGTCATCTGGAATGTTTAGAATTGTGCCATGACCAGGACATGTCACCATTTTATACCTGGCATTGTGATGCCAATAGCTTGCACTGGCAACGGGAATTATAGGCAACCTAACTTCATTTCGATCAGCAATATGTTTATCAAGAATTCATTGAAGATGCATTTCTTCTCAGTGTATCGGCGTAACGATCTGATAGGAATTTTAGGAAGGCGAACTCCCCAGGAATAGAAACGCTCTTGCTTGAGGCCTGAAGCTCGTTTACTAACCTACTAACAGGTCCTTGTGATGAGTTGGTTCTACTCAATACAACGTCCCTAATTATGTCACGCTTAGATTTTTTTATTCTGTTGTATGGAATATTCTCAACAGCAGCCATAACGAAGATATTGGGCAGATCTTCCTGAACGTCATCCTCTATATCCTCCCAGTCATCCTGTATATCAAGCAGCGCCTGATTGTAATGAAGAACTAGTGCGACATTTTCATTAAAGCTTGGAAGCTTCGCATCCAAAACCTTTGCATAGACTAGTGAAGCATCTGATGATTTTGACAGATTAAAATGTCTTATTTCAGTATAAGAGAAGCTGTAGTTTTTAAGGATTCGACGTTTTATAATCTGCTCAAATTTCCAGAACGCCGAAAACTGCCCTAACGAATAATCTATGGAGTAAATGAGATGTTGCGCATCACGTTCGGACTTTAGAAAATCATTTATTGATTTAAGCACTCGTTTTGCGAGCAGAGCGTATCTCTTATTCCCAGTCTCATAGAATCTATCTGAGAGAAGAACGTATCTAGTTAATGACCTTACTATCCTATATACCCATAATCCCACGGCTATATTTTTTGTGTCGAAGTAGGCAGCTATAAAGTAGGTAGGGTCCTGTGCATTTTCATCAATGGCACGAATTGAATTATCTATACTCTGGTCAAAGCTGCTTAATAATGTACTTAAAGACACCATCTGCTGTACGAAAAGTGGCGTATAAGTCATAGAATTTAGATCTCTTATTGACTTAGAAATTTTATCTAAATAGACCCTGCGTTCGAAATCGCTAATCTTAGGTGTGATTTCCATTTTCTGATAATATGATTTCCGCAGCATCCCAAAATTATAAATATTACGGCATTACGGAACCCTAACTGTATTATATTTGCAGTAACGGTATAAGTGCGAATATTCCCTCTATTCTACATAAGATGGAAACGCGATCTGCAAGTCTTGTTTCTATTATTCCTAATACAACCTGGGTACGTGCTTTAATAGAAAGTGAATCTTAGTAATGAATATGGGGAAGTACAATAAAGGCTCGAATTTGCTCATAATCGTAGGAATAGTGGGATTGGTAGTGGCCATAATCGTGGGAATCGTGATATGGCGGGCGATTTTGAGATGATACCAACAACTACGATTACGTCTAAGACAATCTGAGGAGTCCTCGTGTTACCGTTTATGCACTCTGCAATGCGAAGCGTTACTAGATAAATTCAGGTACACATGTACGGTATATCTAATCTGTTGCCGTTGCAGAATAGAGCTAGCCTATAGAAACGAAAAAGACGCTGACTTGACTAAATAATTTTGCCTGCACTTCCTATAATGGTAAGAAATGGTATATATCAACCTCTCTTGTTCTCTAGCTCTAGTCTTATTCATTTCTATCATTGCCTTTGTATCGCTCTTTCAGTTTTAGGCCGAATTTTCAATAAATAAATAGCAAAGCTTAATGGATACATCTGATTGTTAATAGGACATGTCAGATACAAAAAACAAGACTATAGCTCGAACGTTTGTCGAAGAGATATTTAATGCGAGGAAACCAGAGATGGCAAAGAAGTTCGTTACCCCTGATATAATTTACCACGGGATGGCTGAAGAGGTTAAGGGTCTTGAGGAATTCAAACGTTGGGTATCCGAAGATCTCTCCGCCTTTCCAGATATGCAGATAACAATAATAGATGACATTGCGGAACAAGACAAAGTTGTCATTAGATGGGCCTTAAAAGCTACACATGAAAAGGACTTTGCTGACTTTCCAGCCACTCATAAGAAGATTGAGACTCAAGGAGTTGAAATCCTTCATTTTGAGGGAGACAAAATTAAGGAGGCATGGACTATAGCTGATATGTCTGTATTGATCCAGTGATTAATGGGTTCAAAGTTACTAGAGTTCTATTTATATTGGATTGACATTTTAGGATCAACTCGTCTAATATCACTACACATCCACTGCAGGTATTATCGTCATCGGATTAACAATCTCTATCAATTTAGGCAAAATATTTAGTCATATCTAGAATAGATCTCAGCCTTATCTTTGCCGAACATGATCCCTATGGGTCCAACTAATCTTTTTCGATGGTTATTATCCAAGTATTAAAACTAGGAGTACGCAATCTTCGAAATGTTCGCAAACGGTCTATGGCAATTGGTTTAGAGCGTAGCAGCGGAACTAAATTTGATAAAATGAGGATAGCGAGACCTGCCTCAACAGAGCTCAACTAATGAATTTTCAAACTGGATCTACAAAATCTGGAGTTTAATGATTCGATTCTACAATTTATTGGATCTTAAATAATTATTGACCGCTTGTTCAGCTGCAGCTTGTAGCTTATATCTTTGATAACAAGTCAGCCTTGAGTTTCTGAAATTCTTCTTCTGATATTATTCCTTGTTGTTTGAGATCAGCATATTTTTTCAATTTCTGGATAGGGTCTTCCTGCTGTGCCTGCTGTGCCTGCTGTGGTTGGGGATTCTGTTTTTGTTGTTGTAGCGATTCGATCTGCCTTTGTTGTGCTTCTATTTGTTGTTGTGCTTGATTTTGTTGAGCTTCGTATCCTTTGGCCTGTTGCTCCATCTCCGCTCCTGCACGCCTTCTTGCTACACCTGCCCCTATAGCTGCTGAAGCCCATCTTCCTCTCATAATCTTCAAGAGAAGATAGGAAGTTATTATACTTTATGAAGGGGTTCGAGCCTATCCACCTCGAGACGTTCTCACAATCCCTGCTTGCTTTATCGCCTTCTGCTTCGTTGAGATCAGTTACTACATCATTTCCCTTACCACATTGGAGTTTGTCTGTACCGCCACTACGAGCCAAAATATAATAGGCACTTTTTCCGATTGAGTTCATATGGGAAGGGTACATGATGACCAAAGAGCTTTAGTCCTGCAAGGTGGCGGCTCGCTTGGTGCGTATGAGGCAGGGGTGTACCAGGCAATATACGAAAGGATCACTAAAACAGATAGAGAAAAAGGAGCTAAAGGTAAACCATTTTTAAATATTGTCGCTGGAACGTCAATAGGTGCGATAAATGCTGCAGTAATTGTAAGCTATGTGGTGGAAAATGGTACATGGGAAGGCTCTTCAGAAAGACTAAATGAATTCTGGGAGTATTTATCAAAGGAATCATCCCTGGACAGGATTCCGGGTTTTACAGATTGGTGGGATTATTTACATAACAACATTCACAGTGGTATTTCTTCCGGGGAGGCTGCAAGAAGATATTATTCAGCAAAGGAATTTTCGATTACAGGAGTACATACTGTCTTCTCTCCTTTAATTCCATTGGTCGATACTAGATTCTTTGATCCTCTAAAGATTTGGTATCGCTTTGACAGTGAACCATTGAAGAGAAGCTTAGAAAGATTTGCAAAATTTCCAATAGCAACATCTTTCGATGAGAAATCATCATTGCCCCAACCAAGACTTCTCCTCGTGAGTGTTGACGTGGCAGAAGGAGCTGCTGTAGTATTTGATAGTTACGAAACGGAAGATGGCTCTAGAAAATCTGAATATGGAAAATATATTACTCAAAATGGAAAAGAAGTGGGACATAAACATATTATAAGGTACAACGATGGAATTACGTCACAGCACGTTATTGCAAGTGCGTCGGTTCCTATCAATTTTAGTTATACTCCTTTAGAAGTAGAAAGTTACAATAGCAATAGCGCTAATTATGAAAAGAATATGCGCCACTTTTGGGATGGCGGAATAATGAGTAACACTCCATTAACACAACTTGTTAGACTACACCGTCTTTATTGGCTAAAAGTAAAGGGTTTAAGAGACACAGTTCCAAAGTTAGAAATAGGTATAGTCAATGTTCATCCAGTTAAACAAGACACAATTCCTTGGGACCATGATGGTGTTATAAACAGAAATAATGACATAACCTTTTCAGACAGAACAGAACGAGAGCAACAGGCTTTGTTGCTTGTATCAGACTATGTGGATCTGGCAAGGGAATTGATCAAGATTGCAAAAGATCATGGTGCAAAAGATGATGTCATAAATAATTTATTGAACAAAAAGACGATGAACCATGGTATGGCAATCAAACCTAGAAAATATTCGGACATACTAGTAGGACAATTTGAAATAGGAAAAGTTATACGAATAAACCGCAAAAATGATGAAAACACGATATCAGATAAAATATTTGACTTTTCTTATAAGACAATTAGGCAGTTAAGAGAAAGTGGGTATAACAATAGTATGGATCTTAGTGATGTGGAATTTAGTTAGGAATAGTAGATACATAATTTCGGAAGTTACGCGTTAGGTTCGGTTAAGAATGGAGATGAGCTTGTCAGATCTTGTAGGATAACGTTTCCTTCAATATAGTATTCCAAGGGTTACAATATACTAAACAAAGTTTTGATAAAGATTGTGTGAACTTTGTTTTGTAATACTGGAGGTTGGAAGTTGTAAGAAATGGAGCTTATAATTAGCATCAATTTCCCTATTATAATGAGATCGGTATATGATGAGTGTTATGATGAATGACCAGTACCGATACGACAATGTTTAATTAATATAGTTGGGATTGGAATATTATGAGCATTTCGGAAGATGATGTGAGCCACCAGAACGTGCAACAAAAGATCACTGATTTGAGAACAAATTATCCTCTTGCAGCCGCCATACTAGAAAGGCTTCATAATATGGATCTGAAAGAGACTACAACGGCCATGTTTATAGTCGATGGGTTGGACTTGCTACTAAGGATTCGTGCGATGCTAATTCTGCAATCATAACAATTCAATTTATCAATTTCTTTTTTGATTGCTAACTAAGCCACAAGTACCATCTTTGTCTCAAGATGTTTGTCAATTACTCGCTTATTGCAGCATTAGACTGACCTAATTCTTTGCTATCTTTATGTTATAAAATGATATATTCCAACTATACCGACAATGACCTAGACTATTTAGTCTGCCTTAGGAGTAGCATTTTTACCTTTGACTTCGAATTTCCATCCGACTTCTAACATACTATCTTCATCAGTATAGTACGCGTCAACTTTCTAGATCATTAAGTGATCTCTCGCAGTAGCATCTTGCTGTTATGATCTATGAGATATGAATATACACAGGCGTTAAATTCTAGGATTATTGTCGTTAGGGCGGATTTGATGTGTTCTGAGTCTTAATATTACAAATAATGGAACTATAGATAATGGAATAATCGATGCGATGGTGAAATTGAAAATTGATACGATTAGAGAAATTGCATAGACTGATGGGATCACGCAAAAGCCGAGCAGTGTGCCTCTTGAATCAGGATTATGCATTACTTTGCCTTTCCCAACATAAAACAATATCAAGATCAGAAGTAATCCTGCAGAGATCTCAACAAACGATATAAAAACTAAAGATCTTGTAGTTTTATCTTGATGGAATGCTACATTTCCAACGGGTGTGAGTGTAACCAGTATTAGGAATATCAAGGATAATGAAATCACGACATCGTCTAATTGTTTGATATAATCTAGGAGGATAGTAAAAGTAACCCAGAATAAGAAGACTACTATGAAGCTATTTACATATGCTACAAGAGTAGCAAAGAAAACTTGTGGTTGAAAGGCATCTGGATCAGTAGTTGCTAAAGTGGCAAGGTTGTATACGAGTAAGACGACAGCTACCACTATTACTGAATCACTAAATGATTTTAATCGATCTGGTTTTAGTAACACCTTGTGTCTTTCTTATAATAAGTTAGGTCCCGAGATAAAAATCTCCCCTAGTTTAGATTTCTCAAAATACTGTGAAATACTATATGCTAGAAGCAAAGCAACTGATAATGTTGCTCCGTTCTGGCCAAATAATATCGTGACTGCTCACTACTATTATCACAACTTGGTTTGAAAATATTAACTTTCGATGGTATATAAAGAGATTTAGATTTTGATTTAGATTGGGTTTTTTTCTGTATCTTGTATTGCCTTAATCCCTTGTTCTTTTGCCTCTTCGTAGCCGTCCTTAATTAGCTGCCTTATTGTATTATATGAGAAGTCAAAAGTCTTGTTAGCAACTGTATGAATGTCGTTCTTACGTTGTAATCTAAGTGTAAAATCCAAAGGTACTCCTCCTTCTAATAGATTGCCATATGTGAATTGCTTTCCAGTCGAGAAATGTCTAGTGAGTGCTTGCTGCTGCAAAATGCTGTTTATTAGATCCTTTCCAACTCCGTTATCTTGAGCAAGTTTTATCAGTGTTTTACCTAGATTAACATAATCAGACATCAGGATCGCCATTCTTTCATCAAACAGCGTCTTATCATGGTACGTTAGGTCATTTTTTCTATCTACTACGCCGTCATAATCAGTAGGTAAATAATCCTGTCTAATTGGGTGTAAGTTAATTATGGTAACTCTTAGAGGCGGAACCTCACATTTTCTAATGAAATGCCAATACCTTCGATGTTCGATTACGGTCTCTCTCAGTGGAGTGTTACTAAGCAAGCCCCCGTCCCAAAAGTAACGAACTTTCTTATCAGTAGTAACATCATTGTTAGTAATATTGTTACTGTTGTCATTAACATTATTATTATTATTTTTGGCTACACTACTATAATCCTCGACTAACTTCGTATAATCATAATTTACAGGTACAGATCCACTGGCGAGAACAAAATCAGACGGTATTCCGTCATTATATTTTATAACATGTTCATATCCCTCCTGTTCATTACTACTCCTTGCGAACTCAGGACCGTAATTCCCATATTCTGTTTTGCGACTACCATCCTCCTTCATGTAACTATCAAATACGACTGATACTCCTTCTTGGACATCTATACTCACCAAAAGCAGCCTAGGTTCATTATTTTCAAAACTGGTGCCTATCGGGAACTTTGCAAATCTCTCAATACTTTTTCTTAACGGTTTGTTGCTATAAAGGTACCATGTATTCATAGGATCGAAGAATCTCTTATCACCCAAAGGTGTTGAGGGCCGAAATACATTGGGTACGCCCTTGAGGATGAATTCCTTTGTGCTATAATATCTCCTAGCAGATTCGCCAGTAGCTACATTGTTATTGACACGGTGCCAATAATCCCACCAGTGAGAGATATGAGGGAGTTTATCAACAAAAGCTTCAGTCGAAAGATACTCCCAGAATTCAATCAACCTGTCAGCTGACCCTTGCCAAGTCTTATTTTCTTTTACATAACTTACTAGCACAGCCGCATTCATAGCGCCTATTGAAGTACCTGCAACAATGTGAAACATCGGCTTGTCTTGCCTACCTAATCTCTCGTCTCTCTCGGAGAGCAATTCAAAAGCTGCTTTATAAGCCCCTGCTTCATATGCTCCTAATGATCCTCCTCCTTGGAATATCAACGCTCTATGGAAGTCATTCATGGGCTAGTTAGGTCTCTCTTAAGTTATCCTTTTTATAATTTTATGCTCTCATTCAATTAATAAGCCAACCATACGTTAATAGCTCAATACAGATCAGATCAGATCACATCACATTTATGCAGTACTATCTAGCTAAAATAGATTTAAATGCTCAATTACTAATAATAGATGACCCATCCGAATAACCCGCTTGGTGGTAGAAATTGATGTTCACAACCAAAAACAATTTCAGTGCTATGGTTACAGATATGACTTAATTGAGAGACAAGGACACTAACCTTAAAGGCATTCTAATAAACATGTGAGATTGAGGTATTGACGTCTTAAATAAGTTGGTCGAGCTAAGCAACGTAGAAACTGATGCTGTGTGCCTTTGGCCAAATGATATTAGGAATAGAAGAAGACAAGACCCCCTCAGGTTTCAGAAAAGGCTCTAAGAAGATACGATTTCTAGAACATGAGAAAGATTCTATTCGAAACGAGAGAAATAATGCGGTGTTTAATGTAGATAATGATGATACAATAATAACGATATTATGATAATCTGGAGAGAATATTGGTTGACTAGCGTAATAGGTAACTATGCGTGACATTTTTGGTCATTTACAAGGTGTAAGCATCTTTCTTTCCCTCATTACTGCGAGTTAGGCTTACATTTTACAGATTGGGAGCTAGTCCAGTTATCTTTTTTTATCTTCAAGTATTGTCTGCCAATAATTGCCTCAGCCGAAACGTGAGATTTGGACTAAGTCTTACTATACCTACGTCGGAATACTTCAAAAAAAATAAAGATGGAAGGCAAGGAGGCCAAACTGTATGCGACTTGGACTGGTAGCTTGGAATCTAAAGCCAATCCTAAACCCATGCCCATAGCTAACGTTATGCACAGGATACCTATTGTAACTGGTTTCTTAGTTCTGGAAAGAAATCTTTCCACATCAAGCTTACGATAATGTCTTGCATGATAAATAACTGGCATTATGAACATTGTTGTTGCTACCGTTACCGCATAAAGTGCAGCTAATAGGATTACGTTATCAAAAAATGTAAAGTATGACGGAGGATTTACTGCGATATTTAGGAGAAAGCCGAAAAAAATCGAAGAGGCCGATCCTAGTATCTGACACCAGCGCAGTGATGCGCCCATTCTATCGTAATGTTCAGTCGAAGAACTTTTTATTGGATTTGTTGAAGGCTCTGTGAAGTATTCTATAAGAACGAAGATGAATGGCAAGGAGGGTAAACTATAGGCAATTTGGACTGGTAGCTTGGAATTCAACGCCAATCCTAAACCCAAGTACATTGCTAGCATGACGCAAATGATGCCTATTAGAGCATACTGCTTAGCTCTGGAAAGAAATCTTTCCACATCAAGCCTACGATAGCGAGTCATATGATAAATAACTGGCATTATGAACATTGTTGTTGCTACCGTTACCGCATAAAGTGCAGCTAATAGGATTACGTTATCAAAAAATGTAAAGTATGACGGAGGATTTACTGCGATATTTAGGAGAAAGCCGAAAAAAATCGAAGAAGCCGAGGCTAGTATCTGTGGCCAGCGAAAAGAGACACCGACTCTATCGTAACGTTCAGTAGAAGAGCGCATTACTGGATCATCATCTGAACCAGATGACATTTGAAAATACTATATTTGATCTGTGTATATAAAGCGTATTATTTTGCTATATGTATCTTTTAGATAGGTATGTCATAATTGGCATCGAATATTATCAGCGTTCATTGAAATCTTAACAGCGGTCTGAAAATTTCATTTATGTATCTCTTTTTAACTGCAAGACACGACTAGGAATTGGATTGCTAATTGTAGTTTTATTTCTATGCCCAAAATGTAAACTCGATGGTTCAAAATCTTCAGCAGCAGGACAAATCTTACACATGGGCTTGTCTTGGAAAATGACATGTGGGTACCCTGCAAAGATTCAAAAGTATATGTGCGATTGTTGAACTATCTCTATTATATACCGCAACCCTTGTTAGTGCAATATCCCGAGCCCTGATCGTAGTGTACTTGGAGCGAAGCCCGAGTATTGTAATAAAGACATGGTCTTTTCATCTTTAAATACAAACACCGTATGGTATCATCTGTACGACACGAGATCAAAGGGACAACTATTTTGTGCACATGGAACGTCAAATTTCTAATAGTTGTATTATTCACGTACATGTATTATTGATCTAAACAAAATAAAAATGAATGGCAAGGAGGGTAAACTATAGGCAATTTGGACTGGTAGCTTGGAACTAAAAGCCAGTCCTAAACCCAAGTACATTGCTAGCATGACGCAAATGATGCCTATTAGAAGATACTGCTTAGTTCTGGAAAGAAATTTTTCCACATCAAGCTTACGATAATGTCTTGCATGATAAATAACTGAGATTATGAACATTGTTGTTGCTACTGTTACCGCATAAAGTGCAGCTAACAGGATTACGTTATCAAAAAATGTAAAGTATGACGGAGGATTTACTGCAATCTTTAGGAGAAAGCCAAAAAAAATAGTACATGCTGTCGCCAGAATTATAAACCAATCTAGATCTGCACCAACAATATCATAGTGTTCAGAAGAATAACGTGTCATGCGATCATCGGCAGATTCAGATGACATCAGAAAATATTATCTTCACACCGTTCTATATAAAGGAGGGCTTAATCCTGAACGGCTCTCCTTTCTAGCACGAGAAGCAAAGTTTCAGTCGGAATACCACTTGTAGATAATATGATTGATTCCTTTCAAATATCTGAGTATATACCTCACAAACTGCTGCCTCTTCGAATTCATTACAGTTACAACAATCAGTCATAATATGCAAAAATGTTATGCCACCCTTGAAAGAAAAGTTGCTTGCTAGGCTATTCAGTTCGTTGGCAAGGCAGTCAGCTTAGCGTTGCGAGACGACCTTCTCCTGTTGTTATCTACCTTTTCTTTATCTGACGTACGATCAAAGTTGCAATAGCTTTAGCTGATAACCATTTTGCAGGCTTTGGGCCAGAAACTGCTAATATTCAGAAAATGATTCCTTATCTACATCCATTAAATGACAATAAACCAAGTGTGAAATCTAAGTCCACAAATAATTCCAATTCTCGCTATTGCAAGTAATGTATGTTATGATTTTTTCATACTATATACTTAGCAGGAGCTATTATTCATAATATATTTAAACCATTTGTAATATTTAGCAGATCAATGGCGTCTAATTGCAAGTCAATTCTGGACAAACTGGGGATCAGTTATATTTCCGAAGGTTCAGAAAGGCAGATAAAAGCTATATCATCGATAAGTGAGGCCAGAGAAAGTGATCTTGCTATGTGTTACTATGAAAAAGAGAAAGGAGTTTCAATGATCTCACAATCTAGCGCTGGAATGATTCTATGTGCAAAGAGCATGCAAGGACGAGTACACCCAAAAGACGCAAGACAACAGCTCATCTTCTTGGATAACCCGAGATACGCTTTTGTTAAAATTATGAATCAGATATATAATAAGAAAAATACAGCCGGCATTTCTGCTAGTTCAGTAATTTCCGAAACTGCTAACATCGGTTCTGATTGTTATATAGGTGACTATACTGTAATCGGCGATGATTGTATAATTGGTGATAATTCGATGATCGGTTCAAGAGTAAGTCTGCAAAATTGCCATAGTGGAAATAACAGTATAATACAATCAGGAGTAACAATTGGTGAAGACGGCTTTGCGTTTGAGAGAAATGCCGATGGAGAACTCGAGAGATTCCCTCACATAAGAGGGGTCAAGATAGGTGATAATGTCGAGGTAGGTGCAAATACCAACATTGCCAGAGGCTCTCTATCTGATACCATAATAGGGAACGGCACCAAAGTTGCTGATATGGTCCATATAGGTCATAACATTCTAATAGGTAAGCACTGTCAAATCGCAGCAGGAACTGCTATCGGAGGGAGTACGAAAATTGGAGATATGTGTTGGACAGGACTGAATTCAACCTTAAGAAAGGTACATGTTGGAAATAATGTCATCGTTGGTTGTGGTGCTGTGGTGTTACACGATGTACCAGACGGGGACATAGTTGCTGGGGTGCCTGCCAAATCAATAAAAGATAAAGTAACTACAAACAAATTATTTCTGATGGCAGGACAAACGACAAAGGGCTCCTATTTACAATTAGGATTAGAACGAAAATCTTTGTGCACTATCCCTTAGAGAACACATAAATTTTAAGGAATCTCCTGATTGATGAACGGATAGACATAAGCCAGCCCAACAAACTAGTTTTTATGGAGTACTGAAATATGCTATCTCACCAATTTCAGATGCCATCATCATTACAGAAAAGTAGTCTATTCCTGTCATACTCGTCAGTAGTATTTTAACTGATTCATTCCTTGACCCTTGACATCTTACCTTTTATTCAGTATTTTTAATTTCAGTATTCAGAAACTCTATCCGCCTGATGTATTCGTCTAGTAAGATGTGATCGTTGTCACCACCATCATCAACCATCTTGTTATATGAGACCCTCCACGTCAAGTGTTCAGAAATAATAATTCACACCGAGAATGCTTTTGGTCAAAACAAAATTACCTTTCAAAGCAAAATAGGTTCGCAATGCATCTTCTACTTGGTCATAAATTTCGGGGAGGTAGGAAGGGTGGTTTTTCCACCACCCCAAGACATCATCCACTTTATTAAATTGAATCTTGTTATACCATCTAACCGTACTAAATCTCTGATAACACTTGCCTATTTCTTCTATACTTGATGCATCGATGAAATCGCCTGCAGACCTCATCTCTTCACGAGGATTAGGAATTAAATGATTAATAATATTAAAAATTTCTTGATTATTCATTTTGCCATAACCGCAAATAAAGACATGACCATTAGGATTTAGCAGGGAAGGTAAAGCGCTTAGAACACCCTTCATGTCTTTGGCATAATATATAGCATAGCAGGATAGAATGAGATCAAATTTAGAATCATGCAACAAATTGATGCATTCGTCGAAAGATCCTTTCATAGCTCTCATTTGTTTTAGTTGGTTCGTCTTGGCCTTTTCGTTAACTTCAGTCACAGCCTCTTGTGATATATCAATACCCAAAATAGAACCTCCTGGTGAAACTAGGTCGGCAACA
>Ga0193700_1000123_pt1 | contig 13287 bp, 10 predicted proteins | sample U3s1metaG_FD_143057 | JGI IMG/M metagenome (GOLD analysis project Ga0193700, IMG submission 143057) | Soil microbial communities from a riparian zone of the East river system, Colorado, United States - U3s1 | ecosystem: Environmental > Terrestrial > Soil > Riparian zone | place: USA: East River... | reverse complement strand
GGCGCGCGATCCGGAGTCACAGGGTGCGGTATTCCCCGACTCGGTTGGCGGGCATCGTGACCCGAACAATGTCGAGCGTGACCACCGTCGGGTTCGGTGCGGGACGCCGTTTGAGTGGGTGGTGCCGCACACCTACCGGAAGACGGTTGCAACCATGCTTGACCGGCAGGGTCTCAGTGCCAGGACCATCGCTGACCAGCTCGGCCATGCGCGAATCTCGATGACGCAGGACGTGTACATGGGTCGACGTGCCGTCGACCAGGCGGCCGCTACTGTACTGGAAGGCATCTCACCATCACATGATGGTGATGACCAGCCGCCTGCGGTGCTCTCGGTCGTGGTCTAGGTGCCTACTTCGGTAGCCAGTGTGACGGCATCGTGACAGTCTTCGCGGCTGGGAGCGGAGAAGCGGAATTGGAAAGGCGCTCCCACTAGGGAGTTCGTGGGCCCCGTGGGACTCGAACCCACAACCTACGGATTACAAATCTGGCTTTTGGCAATGCAAATCACGACACGTCATCACCTCGCGTATTTCCCATGTATTTAAGGGAAAGCGTCGACCTCATAGAACCTTAGCTTGATCAACTTCTGACAGCGTTTTGCGGCGTTTCTTGTGCCTAAGTTGTGCCTAATCGCTATAGCATCTCAGGGTGGGTAGACCAGGCCTCGTACTCGGCACCGCAGGAACGATCCGGATCTATCCTGTGGCACCCAGCGGATACAAGGCAGTAACCCGGTACCGGGATTGGGATGGCAAGGTGCGCCAAGTCAAGCGCCATGGTGCCACCAAAGGCGCCGCTCGGAGGAACCTAGCGGCCGCCATCAGGGATCGCTCGTCCGGCACCTCACAAATCGACATCAACGCAGAGACCAAGCTCAGCGTGCTATCCGAAGTCTGGTTCGAGGAGATCAAGGGTCGCGATCTGAGCCCGTCAACTGTCCAGGCTTACCGAGATCGGCTCGACAAGCAGATCCTGCCGTCGCTGGGGGAGCTCAAGCTGCGAGAGCTATCAGTTGGAGTGGTCGACCGGCATCTCGCCGCGGTGAAGGCCGCGCACGGGCCATCCCTGGCCAAAACCACCCGCAGTGTTCTCTCAGGCCTATTCACGCTTGCGTGCCGATACGACGCGATCGCCACCAACCCATGCCGTGACGTCGGCCGAATCTCGGTGAAGCCCAAGCGTCCGCCGACCGCACTGACCATCGAGGAGCTGAGGCGCCTCCACCAATGGTTGAGTCGCGATGAGCAATCGGTGGAGCGCGACCTGCCGGATCTCATACTCTTCCTGACCGCGACCGGGCTTCGGATTGGCGAAGCGCTCGCGGTGCGGTGGCGCGATCTGGACCTGGACGAGTGCACGGTGGAAGTCCGGGGGACAGTTCTACGGCTTCGAGCTGGCGGCCTCATCATCAAGCCGTCGCCGAAGTCCGCGGCTGGACTACGCATCCTTGAACTGCCCTCTTGGGCAGTGACAATGCTCCGGCGACGCCAGCCGGACGATGTAGGCGAGGATGAACTTGCGGGTCAGCAGGTCTTCCCTGCGCCGCTTGCTGGCGGGCTACGAGACCCGAACAACACCCTCAAGATGATGCGCCAAGCCTTCAAGCACGCTGGCTTCACTGGCGTTACGAGCCACTATTTCCGCAAGACCGTCGCCACCTTGATGGACGACGCAGGGTTGTCGGCGCGAGCAGCTGCTGATCAACTTGGGCACGCGAAGCCGTCGTTGACCGCGGACATTTACATGGGCCGCAGGAAGCGAGCGACCGGGGCAGCCGAAGTGCTCGAAGATCTTTTCTAGTTCTATGGGTTTCCCAACCTCCGTTGCCGTGGGCGTGACCGCTTGAGGCCACAGTCCGTCGGACCGGTTCTACTCTTGATCAATGGTGGCTCTTCGAGTTCCGCGCGACGTCCGCCGGAAGCGCGTGATTGATGCCTGCTCCTTCTGCAGCCGACGCGAGTCGGAGGTGGGACATCTTGTGGCGGGTCGAAGCGCGCTGATCTGCCGCGACTGTGCTGCTCAGGTCAGCTCGTTGTTTGCACCCAGGGCAAGTTGATCGGCTTCCGCGCCCGGGCGGGAGCCGGTGTCGTGACGGCGATCGGCCGGTGCGGCTTCGACCAGCTGGTCAGCAGACGGCGGTGTTCATGATCTTGAGTCAGCGCTTGTCGGCCTGCTGCTCGAGCCAGGCCTCGACGGCCTCTCTGCGATACCGCACATGCCGGCCCACCCGATAGCCAGCGGGTCCGTCGCCGTTGTGCCGCCAGCGGTACAACGTATGAACAGGGATGCCTAACATTTCCGAGACATCCGTCAACGACAATAACTTTTCACCGGCCTGCAGCGTCATGATCATCCTCTCTCTCGGTCGATGCAAGATCTGGCCCAGCCAGTCGATCCGGCAATTGCTTCAGTCGATCTAGTTGCCCATCCATGCCAGCAGCCTGTGCTGTTTGGCAAGTTTCACTGCAGACATGTGGATTAGTCAGACATCGAGTATCTCTCGACGTTAATCACCTAAGTCACAAAGCTGCTGTGTGCGGTCATGAGACGACAGGCAAGCTGTCAGCGACGCCGCAGATCATGAACTCGAGGCCCGTTATCCCGGAGCTGTTCGATGATGCCCGAAGCGGGCAGCCAGAGAGGTCGGAGCAAACGCTCAGGCAGCGACCTCGACGGTCATGCCCCGACTGGTCGGCGGAGGAACGGGCTCCCCAGCTTCGCGCAGGCCTTCGATGTGGAACCAAATCGCTTCTCGCATCTCATCAGCACACTCCTCGGCGGTGGCACCCGTAGCGACAACACCAGGGAGATCGGGACAGTAGGCCGAATAGTTAGTCGCTTCACCGCTTTCGATCACGATCAGATAGCTGCTCACCCCTGCCCTCCCTTCGAAGATTCGCCGGTTCGACCAGTGTCGTTCTTAAGCCCAGCTTGCCTCAAGATGTGGCGAGTGTCTTGGGATGCAGTTCGTCTCTTGGCTTTCCGGGCACAGTGACGACACCTGGCTTCGTCGGATGTAGGTACTGTCGATGCGATCCTCGAGTACGGGTGTGAACCCAACCGTCGCTCTCGATGAGCTTCAGGACCGCTGCAATTTTCATCAGCGCAGGATGCTAATGCCCGGTGGTCGTTCGATCAGGACGTTTTTGAAAGATCGGGTGGCGCGCGTATCGGCTCATCCGTCATGTTGTCCGGCCCGTGCCGCCGGCGAGGCAGCCAATTGCATCGCGGTACGGGAAGATCCCCCGGCGACTCCCGACGTCCCAGTGCGTGGCATGGGAGCCGGTCCGCCGTCTGGCTGCTCTAGCGCGGCGGCGGTGGCCCATGAGTTCGAGGTCCCCGCGTCGGGCGATATGGCTCACGCCCAGATTTCGAAGCGCCGGGACGTGCCATCGCTGGCGTTGGCTGCTCTGAATTCGCTCGATTTTGCGGGGGCGGTTCGTCGAGAATGCGCCACCAGAGAGCAGCTGCCGGGTGATCATCGGGTAACGATCCTTTGGCTGCTGCCGATCGAACGAGACTCGCCGCGTCGAACCCTGAACGTTCCAAGCTTTCCAGTCTGTCTACCAGGCTGGGCAGGAACGAATCATTGATCACGTTCGGGACATGTTGGGCGAGCAGGTTTGTCCATTGTTGATCTTGGGCGATGTCGGCGGCCGCGAGTTGCTTGTCGAGTCGGCGCTGCCAGGTGCGGGCGAGAAGACTTGGTTGTTTGGGCCCGGTTGGCCGGAGATCGAATGGCTGAATGCGTGTTGCGGCGCGCCACACCTGTATCTCAGCGACCAGGTCAGCCAACGGCAGGAAACGCCGCTCTACCGCCCAATACGGGGCTCGCTCCGCCGTTCGGACTTGATCAGCGAGATCGGTGATCAATCGGGCTCGAGCGGCTAGATAGGGGCCCCAGTCGCGGTCTGTGGCGATGCGGCTGGGGATGGCAGGCAGCCACGGCAGCGGCGCGGCCAAGTTACGAAGGTTGGTGTCGTCGAGCCGCCGGTTGAGGACGGCAGCACGATCAGCTGCGCTGTCCAGTTCACGCCGCTGCGCTGCATCCCACAAACGGGGGATCGGGTCGGTGTCGTCGGCTGCGAGGAGGAGTAGCCGGCCCCGAAGGGCAGGCCAAGTTGCCTCGTTAGTGAGGCCGTTGATCAACTGGTCGGCCTCGTGGTCGAGGTCGGCGATAAGCTGCGGACCGGCGATGTGTTCGGCTGCGATGTGGAGAGCGTCGAGGTAGCGGGCGGTGGCGTCGCCGAGCTGCATCGCGGGATCGCGTCGCTTTCTTTGCAGGGTGGTCGCCGACGCTGGGCTGGCGTCGCGGGCCAGCATCTGTTCGAGCAGCTCGGTCGCGGTGGAGAAGTGAATATTCTCGGGTCGCAGGATCGCATGCGGATCTCCGTCGCCGACCACCGGAAGGTACAGGTGGTTGGCAGTGCGGCCGCGGGACAGCATCGTATAGAGGAGTTGGCGGTCTTCGGTGCCGGTGGCGAGCCCGTGCATGGTGTCGACGGTGAGTCCTTGGGCGGTGTGCACGGTGGTGGCGTAGCCGAGCTGGGTGGCCGTGCCGACGTAGCCGGGTGGCAGGGCCACGATGCGGCCGCTGCTCGCGTGCCGTACCTGCAACGCACCGGTCTCGGTGACATCCAGAACGGTCCAGCGGTCGCCGTTTTTGACCCAATCGGTCGCACTGAGGCGCAGCCGCCGGTCGTTTCGGCGGGTGATGATCACATCCCCGACCGCGGCTTGGTTGCCGTCGGCCAGCTGCACCTCCCGGCAGGGGCTGGTGTTACGCAGGCGATGCGCGCGGGCACGTTGGTTCAGCTGCGCGACCAGGTCGCGGTTGGGGGCGAGCATGATCGTCTCGAGGCCGCGGTCCCGGTCGGCCTGCCACGCGGTGAACAGTTGCTCAGTCGTCGTGTTGGGGTCGCCGACGTGGACGCGCTGATGATCAAGGTAGAAGCCGAGCGCTTCGGGTCTGCCGTCGCGGAGCGCCAGGCTGGCTGCAGCCTCTGATGGGTCTTGGAACCTATGGAGTTCGGTGAGCCGATCGCCGCCGTGCACGGCTTGGATGTCGCGGAGCACCCCACCAGCGCCGACCGCCGCGAGTTGTTGATCATCACCGATCAGCCGGACGCTGCCACCTTGTTGCACGATGAAATCCACCGCGGCATCGAGGGAGAGGGTGTCGGCCATGCCCGCCTCGTCAATGATCACCAGCGTGGACGGGCCGACGTCAAGAGCCCATTCTGGCGGGTCGCCGTAATCGATGGACCAGGTCAGCTTCGCCAGCGTTTCGGTCGGGGCGCCTGTTTGCTCGCGCAGTTGGGCGGCTGCTGCGGCCGACGGGGCGAGGCCCAGCACCTGACCGCCGCTGTCAATCCACGCCCGGGTCAGGGCGCGTAGGGCGGTGGTCTTGCCCGCCCCGGCCGGTGCAATGGCCAGCTGTAGCAGGGCTCCCGACGTGCTCATCGAGCGCACCAACGCCGCCTGTCCAATGTCTAGGGTGATGCCGTTGGCGGTTTGTTCCAGCAGCGCCAGCTCAACAATCGCACCATCGATTGTGCGGCCGTCGGTGCGGCCGGCGTATGTGAGGAGGCGCTGCTCGGCGGCCAGGATGCGGGCTGAGGTAAACAGGCCGGAGCCGGCAACGGTGTACACGCTTGACCCGTCGCTGCGGCGCAGCGCCGGCGGCTCGATCATGCCGTCGTTCGGCTGGGCCAGCGACACCGATCGAATGGTCAACACCTCGGCGACGACATCATCGACCAGCCGATCAACCATCTGAGATGGAATCTCGGCGGCCCGGATGCGGCGTAGCGCTTCGGCGCGGACATGCCAGCTTTGCCAGGTCGAGCGGCGCTCCTCAATGGCGGCGAGCACCAGTCCTGCGGTCCTCGACACCCACCGCTCATCCACCGGTGAGCTGGGTGTTGGGGGTGGGTGGAGTGCGGTGTTGATCATGGCCCGTACGGCTTCGGGTCCGCCGAGGGTTTCGGCTGCCTGGGCGTGCCAAGACGCGCGTTGCTCGCCGAGGCTGCGGGGCTCGTGTTTTCGCTGCCGGGTTTCCAAAGTGGCCTGCTGCGCCAGCCGCAGCGCCTCCACCGGCGTCGGCGGCCGGCCATGATCACGCTGAAAATTCACCGATAGTTCAGCCGACCGGGTCTTGATGTCTTGCCGTCGAGCCGACCAGCGAGCCATCAACTCCGGGTCGACACCAACGATTTCCCGCACCGCCGGCTTGCGCGGATCCAACTCTGACCGCTCCGCGAATCGGACGCCCAGCAGGTCACGCAAATGATGTTCCAGGGCGGTGTTGTACGTCTCCGACGCGGCGACGACCGCTTTGAACAGCACCCGCCCATCAATGGACAACCAGCGGCCCTGGAGGGTCTGGACCTTGTTGGCAACGGCGACATGAGTGTGCAGATCCGGATCACCTGAGCGGCTGTCCCGATGCGTGTACGCGGCCGCAACCAAACCCCGGACATTCACCTGCCGTACGCCCTGCGGTCCCTCCCGGGCGTACAGGGCATGGTTCTCAATGAAGCTGAGGGCGTCTCCGACCGCTGCCTGGTGGGCCCGCTCAATCACCGCCGCGATCTGGGGATCGGCGACCGCCCACAACGCCGACACGGACTTGACAGGGGAGAAGGTCAGGTCGTATCCGGCGACTGGTTGGGCCGGTGGCCGCGAGAGTTTCGCAATCGCGGCAGACAACTCCCGCCCATCGGTCGGCACGCGGCCGTGCTCGGCCTGAAAGAACTCCCGCGCCACCTCCGCACGAATATCGCGCCAAGCCGAAGCTTTGGTCGAGCCGACATGGCTAGCGGATCGTCGGGCCACCTCGACCTGGAATCGGTTAGGCTCCACGTCGCGAACCTTGAACGGCGCCCCGAGCCGGGTCGCCCCACGAATATTTTCATCGCTCAGCTCATCGTCGGACAATTGCTGCAATCGCTGCGCCGCAAGCGGATGCATCCCTATGCCGAACAGCGCCCACATCTGCTCCGCGGTCACCGGATCGCCAGCCTGCAAACCGTCAATCCCGACCATGCCGGAGCCGACCCATGAGCCCGGCGACTCCCCCCGCTCGGCGTAGTACGTCGCCAAACCGACATGACCCTTCGCGGTGGCGTCATAGGCTGCCACCTGCCGCGTCAAATAGTCGTACCCGGAACCCGCGGTGAGCTTGTGAATACTCATCGTCACAGCCACCAAAGGACATCTAGCCGCCCTCGGCGGTCACGTAACGCGGATCCAGATGCCCTCGTGCAAAAGGTGTGTTGGACATGACATTTACGAGAGTCTGTGGAGGTACGTCTCGCGAGTATCGGCACCAGCCCGTAGCATCCTCAGTTCACGAGCGAGGAGATGCCGGGGCCAGACCAACTCGTAGTCGGCGGAGTCAAACAACTCAGCGATTGTCGGCTCGGACACCGCCACGCTCTAACGGCCATTACACGGGATTCCGTGCATTATCCCGGCTAATAGAGGGCGAATTTCCTCGCCCTCGAGTCCTGGCTCAATCTGGTCGAGGCCTGCTTCGGCATATCGAGAAGCAAGCCATCCACCGCGGCAGCTTCCTCTCTCCGGCGACCTGATGATCAAGATCGGGGCGTTCATCACCGGCTGAAACCAGCGCAGTCACCCGTTCATCTGGACCAAACCCGCCGACCAGATCCTCGACAAGATCAACCGCAAACTTAACAGGACCTCTGAGCGATGGGATGCGACACGCATCCCACCGCCCGGAGGCCCTCGTCAGGTCAAGCGCTGAGCGGAGAGTCACCAACCTCCGGCCTCGATGCGAAGCGACCCTCGACGATGAAGAGTCTTCTTGCTCGCGGAGAGCAGGCGGCGCCTACGACAGGGAACGGTTCGTCCGGGCGTGCACAGCGGCCTCCTCCAGCTCACCTTCCACGACCTCTTCGTCCTTCAGCGCGACAGTCGCTCGCAGCGTCTTGCTGCCCGTCTCCGGAAGCGTGAAGTAGACGGCGAGGCAGACAGCGATGATCGCGATCATGTAGAGAGCGACGTACCGGGGGTGCCCGGCGCCGACGAACACGGCTGCGATCAAAGGGGCGGTGCCGCCGAGGATGGCGATCACCAGCTGGTGGGAGAAGCCGATGCCGGACACCCGGACCGACGCCGGGAACAGCTCCGCCTGGATGGTCGGGTACACCGCCTGCCAGATGCCCAGGACGAGCCATCCTGATGCGGCCACCACGACGTAGACCCAGAAGCCCGGCCTCTCGAGGAGGAGGAGCAGAGGGTAGAAGAGCACGATCATGCCGATTGCACCCACGATGGGGAAGATCTTGCGCCGACCGAGCCGGTCCGACAGCGCGCCGCAGATCGGCACGACGATGACCAGCAGGGTGAGCCCGATGACGCTGCCGACCAGGGTGGAGGCCTTGTCCCGTCCGCTGGTGAGCTGGGCGTAGGTGGGCAGGAAGGTCGCCCAGGTGTAGTAGGCCACGGCCGGCGCGGACAGCGCCGCCGTCTGCAGCAGGGCCTTCGGGTGCTCACGGAGCAGAGCCAGCAGCCGTGCGGGTGCCGACTTCTTGTCCACGAGGGAGCTGGCCTCGAACTCTTGGGTCTCGTCGGCGCGGGCCCGTATGACGAGACCGACCACACCCAGGAGGCCGCCCACGAGGAACGGGATACGCCAGCCCCAGGCCGCGAGCTCGTCCGGAGCGAAGGATGCGGTGACGATCGCGGCGGCCCCGGTCGCGGCGAGGGTCGCCAGGCCGCTCGCCATGTTCGAGAAGGACCCGAACAGGCCTCTCCTGTTCGGCGGGGCGTGCTCGACCATGAACGAGATGGCGCTCTGCGCCTCGCTGCCGGCTGAGATGCCCTGCAGGATCCGGGCCACCAGGAAGAGGATCGGCGCCGCGTAGCCGATCGTGGCGTACCCGGGGGTGAGCCCGATGATCAGGGCGCCGAGCGCCATCCCGGATATGGCCAGGGTGAGGATGGTCCGCCGGCCGTAGCGATCGGCCAGCGGCGAGATGATGATCCCGCTGAAGGGGCGGATCACGAACCCGATCGCGTACGTGAGCAGCGCCGCGATGAGCGAAGCGAGCGGGGAGTGGCCCGGAAAGATCTGCGGGGCGAACACCACGGCCAGCAACCCGTAGACATACCAGTCGTACCACTCGACGAAGTGGCCGATCGTGCCCGCCACCATGTTGACCGGGTGGTGAGGGCGATTCAGAACTTCAGAGAGCCCAGGAGGGCTTGAAGTCCCGGAGGCGTCTGGTGAGTTCGTCGTCATTGAGCGCTCCTTGGTGGGTGTGGTGCCGTGGTTGGTGTGGTGCCGTGCTGGGTGGGTGGTGCCGTGCTGGGAAACGTCAGGACTCGTTCGTCGAGGACATCGCCATGCCCGTCGGCAGGCCGCCGTCGAGGGGGCGAAGCCAGCGGTGCAGCAGCGCCTTGGTGTTCCTGGACCGGTCGAGCTCGTCGTCCCGGGCTCCGGCTGTCAGCCGTCATCGGACCCGGTCCAGGTCAGCGCGTGCCGCCTGCTGCCGATCTGATGCGAGACCCGTTCGAGGGGTCCAGCAACCAGCGAGGCAGGGGCCGAAGGCTCTGCGAACTCCATAATCGTCTCCCTAATGAGATCGGTTGCTGAGATCGATTGCAGAAACAGTAGGGAGCGTGCGACCATTTGTCAATCACGTTCTTGACAAGAGGGGACACCAGGTGTTCACCAAGCTTGCGACACTGCGCACAATCGACGAGTCAGGCGCTGTGCTCATCGTTCGGCTGCCCGACGCGGACAGCGCGGAGCGCGTCGCGCACGCCGCGATCGAAGGCGGGTTCCGCGCCCTGGAGATCACGCTCTCCATCCCAGGGGCCGTCGAGCTCATCCGACGGTTGGCCATCCGATACGCACCGGACGGTGTCGCCGTGGGAGCGGGAACCGTCCTCGACGGCTACGCCGCGTACGAGTGCATCCGAGCCGGTGCGGCCTTCTTGGTCAGCCCGCAGCTCAACCCCGAGATGATCCGGGTCGCCAACCGCTACCAGGCGCCGACGATCAGCGGGGCCTTCACCCCGACCGAGATGCTCGAGACCGCTGAGGCGGGTGCCGACATCGTCAAGATGTTCCCGACCGAGAACGCGGGTATCCCCTACGCCAAGGCCGTGCTCGCGCCGCTGGCGCACCTGCCGATCATGCCCGCCGGTGGTGTGACTGTCGAGAACGTCAAGGAGTGGTTCGCTGCGGGCGTGGCGGGGGTCGGTGTGGGCAGCGCCGTCACCAAGGCGTGGCAGCCTGACGGCGACTTCACCCGGGTGACCGCCGCCGCCCGCGACTTCCTGATGGCGGTGCGGGACGCGCGCGGATGAACGCGCCGACCCTGCACATCGTCATCGGCACGGCGGGCTCCGGCAAGTCGACGATCGCCCAGCGCCTCGCCCGGCAGCACAGCGCCGCGTACCTCGACAAGGATGCGATGAGCGCGCGGTTCGTCGAGGCCGCCCTGGCGTCGGCCGGGTACGACCCTGGCGACCGCGAGGCCAACGCGTTCTACCGCGACAGCATCTTGCCTCTCGAGTACGACTCGCTGCTCGACGTCGCCGGGGCCAATCTCCGCCTTGGTTGCCCCGTGGTGCTCGACGCACCCTTCAGCCCCTACCTGTCCGACCCCACTTTCATCACCGCGGCCGCGGAGCGCTTCGACTGGCCGCCGATTGACGTGGAGGTGGTCCGGGTCCGCGTCTCCCCGAGGACGCTGCAGGATCGGCTGCGCAAGCGTGGCCTCGAGCGCGACCAGGTCAAGCTTGCCCATTGGGACGAGTACTGGGCTGTGCACGGCGGGGTTCCGTGCGCGTGGACCGGCGTACGGCTGTCAGAGCTCTCCAATGACGCGGAAGAGGCGGAGGAGACGGAGACCGCCTCGGACGTGCCGGCGCCCCTGGTTGACCTCGAGCTCGGCGGCCGCGGCACGGACGCAGGCACCCGATGATCAGCGGAACGACCACCCTCGTCGCGCACCTGGGCTACCCCACGCACACATTCAAGTCGTCGCTGATCTGCAACCCGTGGTTTGAGGAGAACGGCATCGACGCCGCCGTTGTCCCGATGGGGATCAAGGCCGAGGACTACCCAGACTTCTTCCGATCGGTCTTCACCCTCACCAACATCCGCGGTGCGCTAATCACCATGCCGCACAAGGTCACCACGATGGAGCTGGTGGACGAGATCAGCCCGACCGCCGCGATCGCCGGCGCGACGAACGCCGTCCTGCGGCGAGAGGACGGGTCGCTCCTCGCCGACCAGTTCGACGGCGCCGGCTTCGTCCGCGGCATGCTGCGCAAGGGATTCGACCCGTCCGGGAAACGCGCGCTGGTTGTCGGCAACGGCGGGGTCGGTTCTCCGATCGCTGCGTCGTTGGCTGGCCTCGGCCTGGCCGAGATCGGCTTGTTTGATCCCAACGCAGCCGCCTCTGAAGCGCTCGCCCAGCGCATCGGCGTGCACTACTCGGACGTGAAGGTGGTGGTGGGGTCCAAGGATCCCGAGGGCTACGACCTGATCGTGAATGCCACCCCCATCGGCATGGACGACGACGATCCCCTGCCTGTCGACGTCGACCGCGTCGCCCCCGGTTCGTACGTCGGAGATGTGGTGCTCAACACCGACATCACCCCGTTCCTGCAGGCAGCCAAGGACAAGGGCTGCACGATTCAGGTCGGCAGCGACATGTTGTTCGAGCTGATTCCCGCCTACCTGGAGTTTTTCGGTTTCGAAGGCGCCGCACCCGACAAGCTGCGTGCAGCTGCGCGGCGACCTTGACGACCAAGGCCTGCGGAAAGTGTTATGTCTACCAATTCCGGCCCCTGTTAATCCCTGGTTGGAGGAGTGTGCGCGATGAGAGCTTTGGTCAGTGGTGGAAGTAGCGGCATAGGCGCGGCTACATGTGTGAGGCTCGCAGAGGCGGCTCTTGCTCGGGGCGAGGAGCCGCAGATCGCGGTGTGTGGACATAAGAAGACCACCACTCAAGAAGAGGTTGTCCGTTCAATTCAGTCGCTGGGCGGTACGGCCATCGCGCTGGTGGGCGACATCAGTGATCCCTCCGTGCCAGGTCAGCTTGTGGAAGCTGCAGTAGCCGAATTCGGTGGCCTGGACGGGTTGGTAGCCAATGCTGGGATCGCTAGCCCGGCGCAAATATGCGACCTGTCTGTCGAGGACTGGGACAGTATGTTCGCGGTCAACCTCCGCGGCCCGTGGCTTCTGGCCAAAGCAAGCTACCCGCATCTGAAGCGTAGTCGGGGTTCGGCTTGTTTCACTTCCTCAATGTCTGGTCAGCAACCGCATGCCGGATCAGGTGCGTACAGCCCCAGTAAAGCTGCTTTGACCATGCTGGCCCAGACGCTCGCTTTGGAGTGGGCGCCGGACGGTATTCGTGCGAATGTGGTATCCCCAGGGATGACTCATACACAGATGACGGAGAAAATGTATGCCGATCCCCAGATCAAGGAAGCACGGGAACGTATCATCCCGCTGGCGAGGATTGGGGACCCGACAGACATCGCGAATGTGATCGAGTTTCTTGTCAGCCCGTTGTCGGGCTATGTGACGGGGCAAGACATCTGTGTCGATGGCGGCTTCTCCAAGTCAATTCTCAGCCATATCCCTGGTCGACCAAGCTCCAGCTAAGGCTCGATGCGCTTCGGGGCAGAACCAGCCCTCACCTGTTGATTGAACGGACTGTTGATCGAACGCGCTGGTGATCGTCGGCGGCGTCCAGAGGCGCCGCGGTCGCGCGGGATCGGTGAGTGCGCCACTACGGCAACGTTGTCGACGATCAATGCCTCGCACACACCGCTGCGCTGGAGTCCGTGCAAGGTCAGTCGCCGATTCTGCGACCACCGCGACGAGGCATTGCTTGAGCTGCTTGGTTCAGCTCGGCGTCGCTGGCCTCGGTGCATTCGTCGCGACCTCAGTTGTTGGCTCTGCTCGCCCAGTCGGCTCTGAGGCCGGTCGCGCATCAGCGCGGCCAGGCTGCGCAGATCCAACACCTCGGCGGCGTCGCCGGCTTGACGAGGTCACCCGGGTTGGGCGGACCGCACGCGACGCATTCGTCGCGCAACTGGGTACTCTGAGCGAGCTCAGACCGCCCCGGGCGGCGCCTTTGGCTGCCGGGTCGGCGTCAGGGTCGGCGTCAACCGCGCGGGCCTGATCGACCGAACCGCTGGCGTTGCGCGCCCGAGCTCCCCGCCACCGCGACCAGCTGCATGCGGCCGCCCGAGTCCCGCCTTACCGAATTACTGGCTCTTCGGACTTAAG
>Ga0193700_1000121_pt1 | contig 13428 bp, 17 predicted proteins | sample U3s1metaG_FD_143057 | JGI IMG/M metagenome (GOLD analysis project Ga0193700, IMG submission 143057) | Soil microbial communities from a riparian zone of the East river system, Colorado, United States - U3s1 | ecosystem: Environmental > Terrestrial > Soil > Riparian zone | place: USA: East River... | reverse complement strand
AATGAGAACCATATGCCTTGTATTTTGTTTATTCATATTCATATACAATCATATGAAGCCATAGGTTACTATTGTAGCCTAGTAGAACGTGTCTTTGATATGTATCTCAGATTGCCTATAAGTATCGCATAATTATGCTTAATCTACAGACTTTATTGTGATAAATAACAGTGTCAGTTATGTAGTATATGTCCAGTGGGTGCTTGTGTTTTGAATTAATAGCAGCAGTGGCTATTTGCTCCCTATTTGCGTTTTCCCTTCCTAACCTCTTCTATTCACATGTAAATATTGATTTATTTCAACCTGTCTAAGTGAGGTTCTGCTCCTGTAGAGTCAGCTTTGCAACTTATCTTAATTAGTGGCGTGGACTTTCCGTAGAAACAACTACCGAGATAATAGCCTGTCTAAAAGCTTCTGGAATAGTGTTTCTTCCCTGAAAGACATCAGATGGATATTATACGCAAAGCATACTATCTTCCACTACTTTTTCTTTCTTTGACTTCATTTAGAGACAATCCGTAATAACTTGCCTTCAAACTAGTCTTTATAGTCAGGTTTGATGATATGATTAGTATGCATAACCCAGGGTATTAGATGGTTTTTTAGGTTGTTGTTAGGAAATAGTGGAGGATCAAAATTGGGCAAAGGATGAGTCAGAGCAGAAGCAACACTTAGAAGAGGAAATCTTGGATATTAACGAATTATCGCTAGGTTAGGGTCTCTAAAAATTTCAGGAATTCGTCTATCATTTCTGCATTTAGTTTATGTTCCGTTGCTGCAATTGGATCTCCTCGCTCAAAGCAAATTTTAGCCTCTTTTGATTCAGATTCAAACTTGGCTGAGTATTTTTGTATCAACACACTCTTATCCTCTGAAATATCCTTATCGCGTTCAGTACCAGAACTCTTGTTAAAACCGTCTAGTTGCGAGTCTTTGTTCTCAGAGTCTGTCATTATGAGATTCACTTTTTTCCCCTCTATATTATCTTTAGGGAGTTTGATATTATCTCTTTATGACTGGATACTTTCGCTTCATCTAAATGACAAAGTTCTGCAATTTTCATTTTTTCTTTGCAGGAAGAAGGCAGTGAAGTCTTGGGCCGCCGCACCTCAGAAATTCACCTACATTTAGTTAATTGACATCTATATACAATACCTTATCCATGAATCTCTTTTTCTAGTGCCTCTTTAAGCATATGCATGTGTCTTTTTCTATCTATTTTGATAGTTTGTAATATCTCTACCAAATCTGATTTATTGGCCTTCTCTGCATCTTTGATATAAGTTTCAATTGTATCGTACAGAAAGTCTGCATCCTTGCCCAGCATTTTTAAGATGTCATATGCCGTGTCAGTTAGCTCAGTTGATGATGACATATCATAATAAAACAAATAAAATATTTAACACGTACTATATCGTTACTATATGCTTATCAAAGATGAATCTCGTATGTGAAGTATCGACTCTACTGGGTACAAGTACTAAATAATAATCCTTTTTTAGCACCAAGTAAGTTAGTCGTATTGGTATGATTTTGGCTTAATATTAATGAGCTAACAAATAATATGCCAGTTACTATGATAATAAAAATCGTAAGAGATGTTATTACTGTCACATTAGTTTGAAGATCAGATGACGAAGAATTATCTTTCTCATTCATTACAAGGTCTGGGTCATTGGTTTGTAATATACATACCCTTTAATTCTGAACTGGCATGCAAAGAACAAGATATCTAGATTCAGGTTTCAATTGTATATAGAATAGTGGTCAAAATAAGATATAAAGAGAGACGATACTCAACATTTTGTATTTTAAAAGAGAAAAAACAAGAACAAATATCATAGGAAAAAGGACTTTTAACACCATGCAAACATAATCATAGCTGCTAAGATGTAGATATAAAGAAAGAATAAGAAAAGCCTAACTAGGTTTGTAGCACTACTCCTGTGGGCTCAAATAAAATAAAACTGTAGCCTTAAGATAATCACAAAGCAGCAATGAGATCGAATCCTGCCACATTAGTACAACTATATAGTTTGTAAGCTACGCTCTGTGTGTTTGACAAAAGATAACAATAAAGTGGCAATAGTAACAGGATCAAGTAAGGGTATTGGGAAAGCAATCGCAACAGAGTTTGCTAAAGCAGGTTATTCTGTAGTAATAAATTCAAGGGATGAAGAAGAGCTGATAAATGCTGCTACAGACATATCGGAGTCTGTTATAGATAAAGACAGAATATTTTTTGTACCTGGAGACATATCACAGGAACAAGTTTGTAAAGCGTTGATAGACAAATCACTTCAAAAATTCGGTAGGCTTGATGTATTAGTTAATAATGCAGGCATAGGCGGAGAATCAAAGAATATACATCAACTTACATCTAACGATTGGGACGAGGTTGTAGATATAAATTTAAAGGGTGCCTTTTTGTGCACCAGGGAGGCAGTAAAATATATGGGTAAACCGGCTCAAGATGACACTAACAAGAATGACTCGAATGATTATTCAATTATTAATATATCATCTGTACATGAATCAATACCTCAACCACAAGCTGTGCCCTATGCTGCGTCAAAAGGTGGTATGGAAATGCTTACCAAGACTGTAGCTTTAGAGCTTGCAGATAAGGGGATTCGAGTTAATGGAATTGCACCTGGCGCGATAGCTACTGACATGAATAAAGAAATGCTAGAAGATAAAGAACAGAAAAAGAAAAAGGAGGACAAGATTCCTATGCATAGAATTGGAAAACCTGAAGAGATAGCTAAGGTAGCACTATTTTTAGCATCAAATGATGCAAGTTATATCACCGGGACTACAATCTACGCAGATGGAGGACTGACCCTTTCTTCCTAATTATGGGAGGCTGGGAGGCTATCCTAAAGTGTGGTCAGCTTTGAGCATGATGATAACGGGATCAAATAATAATGATGTTACTATATGTTTTTGTCGGGCTCAAGAACTATTACACATAAGTATGAATCTATAGGTACTATAAGGTAATACTATTTGCACGCTGCGACGTCAACTCAGTCTAAGCCCCGAACTAACACCAATCCTTACTGCAGATGGCACCTTCTTATTCTTGATACGGAATTAACCATCCTGTTATCATGTCTGTTGGGTCAATTACACGTCAGAAGAAAGAACTAGAACTCAGACTGATAATTTATCGTATAATAAGGATCATCAGATAGATATTCAAACCGAGTTATTTGATTGAAGCAGCGCTAAAATAGAAGATACACAAACGAGTGTCTCCAATTGGAAGGTAATTTCAAGGAGTTATCGCTAAAGATACGGATTGCAATGAGATACACAGTATAATTAAAGACAGAGAATAACAAATTTTCCGTAAGATAACTTTAGTGTAATATTATAGTGCCATGGTCAGTTGTACTGACAGATAGTTTTAATCAAAACGGATTGTACTAAATGTTAGTATAAAGATAACCATTTCATAAATACTTCAAATTCAGCTTGTAAATATTATTGGCAAATAGAGAAGACGAATCCCTGAACGAAATCTGTTTGACTATGCTATCTGCTGATAAATCTACGAGATTTGTAGGCATAATAGGTATCAAAGATGGAAAGCTACTTGCAGGAAAATTTAACAAATACAGCTATTTTGATAGTACTACTTTCATTGAGTCAAATAGCTTTTATCGTAATTATCTACTTCCTGCAATAAAAATAAGAAAGAAAGTTAAGACAGGTCTTATTCCTAAAAGCGGGGCAGTTCATTTTAAATTAGCAGATCTTGGTGACAATGTGTATCTTGTAATTGCTCCATTAACAGGTAGAGAAGATAGGTTGCTTTGTATGTATGTGGAAGGATATCCATTGTCGTTAGTATCTACAAAGACGGTGGCTCAATAAAAGATACATTCACCATTATACTATTGTAAACATAAATAGCTTTTGCTATATAATTGCTATTTTATTGTCCTTCTTCCCTTTCTTTTATCACGCGTACTTGGTTCTTCTTTATTTGATATAGGAGTAGCAGGATGACTTACTTTTCGTGTAGGTTTCGGTTTTTCGTCTAATTCAAGTTCTTTAGCTTTTTCAGTTTCAAGGCCTGGCTCTTGAATTTCTTTTTTATCACTCATCTAACCTTTAAAGAACTTTATATTGTAAGAAAGTTTTCATCTTCACGGATGAGAAAGAAGGACTTCGCCCTCTGAGTTGTTAGGAGGGAGAGGTAAGTAAATAGAACGTTGAATCAAGCCTTTTTTTATTGAAAAAGCGTTAAACATAATCATTATTATGTCTTGACAAGCAAGTAGACATCTTAGACTGAGGAAGCGTTTATGAGCGAAAGTTAGTCCAAATTATCTAAACTCTTTGTCCTTTCTCAGCAAGATAAAACTCAGTATATCCACATTTACTGCAAGAATTGAAGCGAAAAGTAAAGCTTGCTTCCTGATCTTCTATATTCGCCTTTTTGATATTAGCATTGCCTACACTCATCTGTGCTTGTGAAGTGAGCGGCATAGATAGCAATGACTGACGCTGCATCATCTTTGAGGAACATTTTGGACAGATATTATTGGTAGTGTTATTAATTGTCACCACTTGATTGATCTGATACAAGGATAAAAATTCAACTGATTTTAAATTGATAAATCATATTTTTTCTGAATAATTATGGCTATAGCAATATCTAATGAAGCAATTTGTAGACCTATTCCAGAGTTTTATCGTTTAATCGGAGCAGACTATGTTCTACCTTCATGCACCTATTGTAAACAACATCTATACCGTTTTCTTTTGCCTTCATCTCTGCTTCTTCATTGTAAATACCTGATTGCATCCATATTACTTTGATTCCTTTTTTCTCGATGGCGTCATATACTACAGGAGGTACGTCTTCTGACCTTCTAAAGATATCAACTATATCTACTTGTTCAGATACCTCAGAAATACTGGCATATGATTTTCTTCCAAGGACTTCTGTTGTAGTTGGATTTACTGGAATAACATTATACCCATGCTCAATTAGATATTTTGGTACAACGTTGGCTGGCTTTCCTTCAGTATTTGACATTCCTACTACTGCCACATTCTTTAACTTCAATATTTCTTGTATATCCGATGATGAGTGTGAATCAGTATTCATAAGAGGAATACTTTTAGGCAGTCAAGATGTTTTAATGTTGTTATCGTAAGGGATCTTGTTATTCGTTAGAGGTAGTTAAGGCGCCTTACATCCTGAATAAAGTTGTCATATTATATAAATCATAACAACTTGCTCCTTTTCTGTATCATTATTCCAATTGAATATGTAAAGTGGTCTAGGCTAACAATCAATTTGGTAGGTAAAAATAGGCAGGTTGGATATATTCATCAAAGTTTTGAGTAGGACATATTGAGATAGCGATCTTTCTGTGGGAAAAACAGCATCTAAAGAAAAATGTAATCCTTTTTAATTTTATTGTGAAGTAGAGATTATGACACAATCATCTAACACGTCAAAGCATGAAACCACCAAACTCGAGAATACTACCTATAACATATTAGCAGCATTAGGTAGAGAAGCAGACTTTCTTTATTCCACTATCGATACTTACATTAACGATGCTCAGAAGGCTAATAGACAGGACCTGGTGAAGATGTGGAATACTATAAAACAGGATAGAGAAAGGCATTTGCAGATGTTAAGAGAGGCTCTAGAAAAAGAAGCAAAGCAAGAAAAGCTAAGTAGTAATAGATAATATCCCATTTTGTTCACCGAAGTATCGGAGTAAGCTACAAGACATCTATTGCTACAAGGCAGACTGGCAACATGCTATCCAATAAAGAGTTACGTGGGAATGCTTTTGAGATTACACAGCAACTAGACGGTATAAACTACGGAGAACACGTTATACTTATTTATCCTAACCTGGACTCATTAAGAGAAATCTATTCTCAGTATTGCAGAAATGCTCTTGAAAATAACGAATTAGTTTTACTACTTACCTACTATGAAACAACTGATAGAGTAAGACAAACCTTGAAAGAGATAGGCATTGAGGTAGATAGACATGAAAAGGAAAAAAACTTAATGATAATCGAAGACATTACAAAGACATATTTTGGCTCTGGACATGATTTTCTATTCTTCCTTGATATACTTAATAAACAAAAAGAGAAACGCGGTAAAAATGGTATATCCGTCATAGCAGATATGGGAATATTTTATCATTTTCAGAATAAAACTAACAAGGATGTTCTAATTAAATTTGAGAGTTCATTGCCCGCTAAGTTCGATATCAAGCTCAAGAGGTTTTGCAATTACCATAAACGAGATTTTGATAGACTTGAAGAACAGGAGAAACAGGATTTGTTAGAACACCATTACCGACATATAAGAGTGCTCCATCCAATGATTGACTGATTGATAAAAATCTATTGATGAGGGCTACACGTAATATTTGAAATTCTATTGGATTAGGTTACGATCTTATCAATTCAACTAATCAAAGTTGTTGCCCTGATATCATAATAGCGGTGATACATTCTATTTTGTTTTCAAGAAGCCAATATGCTTTTCTACCATAGCTGTCAGTTTCTCAATTGTAATAGGCTTTGTTATAAATTCATCTACTTTAAGAGATGATATCGCATTAGAAAATTCTAGGTTATTGATCTCAAATGCTGTCATCAAAAAGACCTTGATGTCTGGATTTATCTCTTTTACTTCTCTTATAAACTCAAACCCATTCATTCCTGGCATTCTTAGATCTGAGATAACTAAACTGTAATTTGCTGCATTTGACTTAAAGTGTTCTAGTGCCAAATTTGGACTCGTAAAAGTCAAGACATTCAACCCGCGCGTTCCCAAACCCATTCTAATTATAACGGTGACGTCATAGTCATCGTCAAGCGCTAATATTGAATTTCTGTCCAACTCTGGTTCTTCTATAACAATGTATCTGTAGTATTCCTTAAAGTTAGTGGTTATTGCTGCTCGAATTAGGGCCAGAGTGTGTTATATTCATATTATTTGACGAACCTCCCCCGTTATTTTATGGATGAGAAGGCTGTGTCTTTGGTATTGGACTGGTGCCTGTATTATTCGTGCCGCCGCCGCCTCCTCCTCCAGTACCGGTAGATGGAGGAGATGCAGGTGCAGGTGTGGGTGGTAAAGTAGCAGTAATAGTCGGAGCTGTCGGAGTCGCTATACTCGGTATCTTTACCAAATCTTTTCTGACCCAAGGATACTATTTCAGATATTATTACGACACTTTAAAGAAAAACCCAATCATTTGCTGGTGGTCAAATCTGTGTTCAGCATAGAGATCTTCTACTATACAGCCAAATATTTCCTAAAGTAGATCCATATCTTGTACACGATTTGATTTTACGCATGTATCAAGACCCAGTAAAAAATAAAAATAAGGGACCTATGTACACCGTAGAAGTCTTTACAAAAGTAGGAACAGATTCACAAAAGTGCAAAGACCACATATTAGCAACTACTGGCACAGTTCCTGGAATATATGATAAGGGTACTCACTATGTAACACATATGAGACTAACACTTGAAATTCTCAAGAGAATATAGTTTATCAGAATCTTTTCTTGAATCTACTCGTTTGACCAAACTGGCTCTCAAAGTAACTAGAAGTAAATGATATAATCTATTACTTCTTTGCGATTCGATGGAGGATTTCCGCTGGCTCGTTCGTTTAGTTCTGCTGTTAAAATCTCCCACGTTCGATGTTTTTGCATTATTTGTACTGCTGCCCAAAATTCTTTGTCTGTTCCCCTCTACAAATCAGTAAGCATGATACTACCAAAAAGAAAATCGTAAAGGAGATAATAAGCGGCAAATTTGAAAAATAAAAAAGAGAGTTTAGTATAACATATCGATCATCCAGCTCCATCTGTAATGTGCTTAGAAGTGTGGATAGTAACACAATGCAGCAACAACAAATGATACAGCAGTATAGAAGTTATACAGACGCAGCAACAAAAAGAATTCTAATAGTAAATTATGATGATGATGTTAATTTTGCACTAAAGATAGTTCTAGAAGAAGAAAGACAAGGAGACAAGAGGAATTATTTCCAAGTTGATTCCTTTAACAATCCTATTTCGGCATTGAAAAATGTTAAAAACGGGTCTTACGAGCTATTAATCATAGGTGTTGTAATGCCTCAGATGAATGGGTTTGAATTAGCTAGAGAAATAAGAAGGATAGATAATAAGGTAAAGATATGCTTTCTTATAGCAGGAGTAGTTCCTAGCAAAGTTCGATTTGATACAGTGTCTGGACAAGGAGAAGGATACCAAGATAAGTTTATCAGATTACCAATTGAAAACAAGGATCTGATAGAGCAAATAGATAATCTATTATCTTTCCTATAGATGGATTATTAATGCCCACCATAAGAAATAAGCCTTGAAAGTAGCTCTAGAGACTGATTGAATTAAGTTATCTGATCAAAGCAAATTTGATAGTGGCAAATCTGCATGAAAGATAGAATTATCTCAGTTGGCTCTTTCAGCTTCGACATCTTTTATTCTTTCTTCTCTCAATTCATCCCACCCCATTTCTTATGTTTGCTACTTCTAATCCCTTTGTTCTCAGATTTGTAAACAGAGCCATCAAAGCCAAAATATCCTAACACTGTTTCTGCAGCATTAAGTAACAATTCAAGATATTTTACTTTATCATATGATTTAACTACCTCTTCTTTCTCTTTTGTCAGTACTGGAACAACTCTGCATAGTGGGTTCTTGTGTTTTGAATTAATATAGATATACTGGATATTCTCTCCTCTCATAGGAGTCGGGCCTTGGCTGCTTAGCCGAATAGCTGCGGCAACATGTGGAAATATGCTCTTGTAATTATGCACTCCATTTCTAAGTAACTTGGTGATCACAAGGTCTCGCTGCTCTATCCCCTCACCTATCATAATTTTATCTATAGCCTGTGTTACAAGCAATAACGCATCCTCATATCCCTTTGTTGTTACTTCGTTCGAATCCTTACAATCTGAAAATAGTGTATATAGCAAGTCGTATTGAAATTGTTTTATAAAGTTTGGAGTATCATGTCTTCTAGTTTCTATACCCCTTGTAATAATTTCACCGTCATAAGTGATCCCAAAATAATGTTTGAGTGCTTCAATTCTCTCGTCAGCCTCTAATGGTAAAAGTACCAGAAATTTGTATTGATAGTCCAAAGATATAGAAAGTCCTGTTTCGCTAGAAAGTATCTTCATCACATTTTCATAATCACTTCTTGTTGCTCCGTCTTTCTTGAGAAATACAGAATCGGTGTCTGCATATACTAGCTCAAAACCAAGTCGCTGTATGATATCCTTTGTCTTTAACAATACTTCTCTAGCTAGCCTGTTAATCTCTTCAAAAGCAAGAACATTACCAAATCTGTTCCATATAGAGCCGGTAGTGCCATACAAACATACAAGTATCTTCTTTAGTGATTCAATTCGCTGCTCACACCAAAAAGATTCTTCTATATTCTCTTTAGGAATTTGCTTCGAGAGCTCCTTATAGTAAGTTCTGCGTTTGAGTACCATTTCTACTACCTTTGGGGAGCAATGCCTTCTCCTCTTCCTCATCAGATGCTACTGCTGCTTTTCTTTGACTTGGTACAGAAGAAGTGACTGTCTCGTAACTCAAATTATGGTTTACTATTAGGTTTGCATATTCGCTCTCATAATCTAATACTGCTACATTCTCATGAAGACCTATCTGAGGAGAAATTATCATGCCGCCTTTATCGTTCTCAACTATGTCTTCAACCGTTCTGATTTGTTCATGCGTTGCGGCATTTTTCTTATGAGGTATAACAAAGCCTCTTTGCAATAGCTCGTAACAGTTTCTACTATCTATCAAGCGACTTGGTCCATATTGAGATACAAGTCCCAATGGTAAGAAACTGAATCTAGATCTCTCAACTAGTTCTATCAACGATAATTCGCAGCTCGAAATTGAACTATCTATTATTACTCTGCCTGCGGAGAGATTTATAGATCCTCTACCTGAAATATCATTCTCTCGTCCAAAATGTATATTCTCAAGTCCAAGTTTTCTTGTCCTTGCACATAGGTCTTGAAAAGCTCTACTAAGGTTAGAATTGTTTCGACAAAAGATAATATCTGGATCTTTATCTACTACATAATTTGCAAAATTATCTAACACCATCTCTTCGCAGCTTTGAAAAAGTACACTTTCATAGTTTTGGTATCTAACATTAATGGACGTGATTGGATTGTCTGCAGACTGCTGATGATGAGTAACCCTTCCATAAGAAAACGATGATGGTGATGGTGATCCTGCTGTCTTAACCTCTGCGTAAAGTACTGAGAAAGGAGGAGGAGATATTTCTCTATTATCATCATTAATTTTGCTTATTTTATAAAGTCTAAAACCATCATATTCAATTTCAACTTTAGAGGTAGGTTCAATCTGGAGTTTGGCAAATAGATATTTCTGGACATCCAATAGATCAGTATTGAATAACTGCTTGACTCTCGGATCCTTCTCTAACAATCTTAGAAGATGTTTATAATTGCTTATCGAATCTACGGCTATACAAATTAGCTTCTTTTTAGTTGTCTCATCGTGGTGATCAAATAAGTTTGTGAGCTTATATTCCCAGCTAACGTTAGTTACTATATCAGTCTGTTGAGATAATATTCTAAAAAGATCTTCACCATCGTTTTCAGTTTTAGGCAGTACGTAAAGATTGGGATTATAATCATCAATGAACTTGAGGACTTTCCCTTTCTGAGTTTTTATCCATATGACAATCCTGTCATCTTCTACGTATAGGTCTAAAAGCCATCCAACACAAGTTTTCATTCTTATTCTTCTTTGCTATCAATAATGACATCACCTATCATTGTCTCTAGTGAGTTGATCTTCTGCCTCAGTTCTTCTATTATAGAATCCTTCTCTTTTAACTCCCTAATCAGAGCTGCTATCATCTTTCTGTTATGGATTGACGCCATGACGTTTAGTTTGTCAATTACTGTAGGTAATGTAGAATTACCCATTGCAGCTTGCTCAGGATTCCAAGCTTCCTTTAAGAGTAGGTCAAATGCGTTCTTATGACCAAGATCTACTAATGCTGCTTGTAAATCTGATCTCATGTCTGCTATTATCTCTTCGTATAGCTGACGAAATGATGGTGTTATTCTTCCCAATTCTTAGTACCTCCTTTTCCTCTCTATTACAAATTTAATCAAGGAATAGAATACCTCCAGTCTTCTTTACACTAAGAAGTACAGCTTTAGGAGTTCTTTGATATTGATGTTTCATTAATGTTGCTTTGAATGAGGGAATGTATGCTTTGGAGTTCTCTTTTATGTTTACAATCACATTTGCTGCATGTTTCAAATACATTCCACCTAAAGGTCTTGGAATAATGCCCTTACTTGTTGGATTAGCATCGCCCGTAGCAATTATAGCTACCTTATTTTTAGCACAAATTCTACAGACTATTCCCAAAACTTTCTTTAAGACATTGGCAGCTTCTTTTTTCTTGTTCTTGTTCCTTGAATCTTTAACAAACCTTGTTAATTGATTAATGACTAGCAATTTTATGTTCTCATTAGACTCTATTAGGTTGACTACTTGTTCTGCTACTGAGATTTGTTGCTGCTCGCTGTAGGCTGTTTGAATAAACAGATTCTTGAAAAGAATCTTTGGGTCAATACCAGCACATTTAGAAATTATTCCTATCTTCTCAGGGTTAAGAAATGTTGTACGGATATTTCTATTGTTGTTATAATTTGAGTTATTAAAGCAAATTGCCATAGATTCAAAGCCATGCTCACATTTTATTGGTAACACACATTGGACAAGAAATCTATAAACCATAGAATCAAAAATTATGCGATGAGTGCCATAAAACAGATAGAAAATCCCTTCCTGAATACTGTCTATAAGAGAATCTAGTTCTGCAGATCCTGTACTCATCTTCAAAGTATTTTGATATGCATTAAAAGCGTCTAGAGCAGACTGCATTGTAGGTAGTTGTTGTTGCTGCTGAATTTGATTTAGCATGTTATTATTATACATCAAATCATAGCATCATCTCTCTCTTTTTCTAACTGAGTCGAATCTGGTAAGGAAAAAACCAAAGCTCATCATGAACAAACATTATTGAACCTATTGCTGTAGCATTCCTTCCAAAGAGCTTCTGCTTTATTTCTTCAAGAAGCTGGCTTTGTATTGTTTCCTCTATGTTAGGAGAACGGGTATTGCTCTTCTCGTCAAATTCCAATTTAGTCTCACCAATCTTCAAAAATTGTTGTTGTACTAGTTTGAGTAGTTCATCCATCCTGGCCTTGAGAGTTGCCTTCTTATCTTCAATAAATTTCTGTACTCCAGCTGGGATCAGTATCGTATCATTTCCAAAAAAGCACATACTTGGAGGATAAGTGAGTATATTTTCCGAGTTCATCATCTTCACTCTTAGCAGAGGAATCTCGTCATGAGAAATGTCAATATCATAGACCTGTTTCCAGAATTCTACCAGGGTTCTACTATCAGTTTCTGAAACTATCTGGCTGCCTGCTTTTCTTATAATAACGTCAACAATGCTGCCATAGCTACCTGACGGTGCTACAACTACCTTGTTCCTATATGTAGTTAATCCCTTAACAACTGCATTTGCTGATGCCCCTCTCTGTCTTCTAAAGTTAACATAGTCAAGGACACTTTCTCTTACATAAGCTTGAGGAGTAGTCTCAATCACAGCTTTTGCTGCGGCTGAGGGTGATTCGCTGCCAGCATTTACTCTATCAGCATCATCAACATCATTGTCAGGATCTCTTATTGTTACTCTTAAAGAAAATCCAAGATACAACCTGGCTTTTTCACATCGATATAGCGAGATCGGATCTTCAACAAGAAATATTCCCTGCATCATTCTCTTTCCTGTAGATTTCCTGATGACAATGTCTAATGCTTTTTCAATTAGCTTCCTGATTATTTTTTTGTCTTCTGGATCAGAAGGTAATAGTTGTCTCTTGTTAACTTCAGAGAACTTGTGGTCGCAGGATTGTAGTTTTAGATGGTTTAGTTCAAGGTCCACTGGGAAGTATACAAGATTCCTTCCGTCAGTAACTATAAGCTGCTCACTGCTTCTATAAGAAAGTGGGTTATCCGTTACTGCCTCTATTATATCAATACTCTCTGGAATTCTTAAAGTAGAAATTGAGGATTGAAACAGAATGTTGGTCTTACTAATATGTGCATTGTTAGGCGCTGTAACATTTAGAATCAATTCACTCAAATTCTTTTGTAAGACATTTGATGCAATATCTTTTGTGAGAACCATCTTTATTGAGCCTGAACCATCATAAAGTCTGCAAGAAATTCTTAGGTCCCAACCCCACCCTTCATTGCATTTATTTGGACATGAGTCATAAATTAACGATTTACAATTATTGCATC
>Ga0193700_1000115_pt1 | contig 13776 bp, 8 predicted proteins | sample U3s1metaG_FD_143057 | JGI IMG/M metagenome (GOLD analysis project Ga0193700, IMG submission 143057) | Soil microbial communities from a riparian zone of the East river system, Colorado, United States - U3s1 | ecosystem: Environmental > Terrestrial > Soil > Riparian zone | place: USA: East River... | reverse complement strand
TCATTCTTTGCTCAAAAGTATCTAGAAGGAATTAACCGATACCGTAACCTGTACAAGTCTGAGGCTCAGAAACCGAGAACTGGATATTATGGAGTTCCTCACAAGGGGTATGGAAGATATATGGGTCGTAGATGGAACTACTAAACTATGGATGAAAATACTACTAAACAAAACGGATTTTCTCCTTTTGAGATTAAACCTCAAACATATCCAAAGCAATCCCGTCTATCAGGAGCCAGGGCTAATGAGTATAACTTAGTATCTGACTTCCAATTCGGTTACCGGAATAGAGAGGATATAACTAATTTACCTAAAGGAGTTCTGGTAAAAGGTAGCCAGAATGTCTTGACTAACGTCAGTGACAGGGTTGCAAGCAGAAAAGGATTTACCTTAGATGGGCAGTCAAGCACCGATACAGGAGGTTTTAGGGCGTCATACGACTGGTTACGTCATACGGGAGACGAAAGACACTTACGTTGTGGTAAATTGACCACGTCAAACAACGGAGTCTTAGAAGTCAGGTTTGTAGCAACATCAGGGGATAGTTTTAATGGGACAGTGTTTACCGAAGGTCAAGTCTACTGGTTTCCGATTAAAAGCTCTATGACGATAGTAGACCTGAACTTCTCTGAATTCTGGGATTTCACCACAGAGAAGAAAGGTTTTCTATTATGGGTGGATGGAACATCTAATATTTATGAGTGGAGCGGAGGAGTTACGACTCTTTCATCAGCCACAGCAGCGACTATTACGAAAACAGGAACAGGAACCTGGGCTGAGGAAGGATTTTATACCGCTGGAACCAGGAGCGTCGTAATTAACGGAACTACATACACATATACAGGTGGAGAAAGTACGACAACTTTAACCGGAGTTACTCCAGACCCATCGGCAGAAATTGCTAAGTCGATTATTTTTCAAACGATCAGGGTCACAGCGAATTCAGCCATGACTAATATTCCTGCAACCTTTGCTAATAGCCTGATTGGGAACCTTAGAAACCAGATATATATCGGTAGCCTCGTAGACAATACCGTTTATATCTCCAAACTTAATAATTATAAAGACTATTCTTTTGCGACTCCAAGAGTCGTAGCTGAAGGAGCGCTCGTCACCCTCGACTCTCCCCCAATTGGTTTTGTTCCTCAAGAGGAAAGTATGTACATTACAGCAGGCAAAGACTTCTGGTATCAAACCAAGTTTACTTTATCCGCTGACTTGACTAAAGAAAGTTTTGAGATTATTAAGCTCAAGACTGGTAGCCAGCAAGCAGCCAAGTCTCAAGGAATGATATCTAAGATAAAGAACCAAGTCGTGTATATTTCAAACGAACCGACTTTAGACGAATTAGGGAGAGTCGAACAGATTTTAGGAACACCTCAAAGTGTAAACTTCTCAGACCCAATTAAACTGGATTTTGACTCATACGATTTTACCGATGCAACAGTTTTCTATTATCGTTATTTTATTTATATCGCTATTCCCCAGGAAGGACTTGTTAGGATGTACAACTTAACCAAGACCTACTGGGAAGCACCTCAACTCTTACCTGTAGGAAGGTTTGCCATCATAGATGGCGACCTATACGGGCATGGGTATGCTATTAGTGAAACGTATAAACTTTTTGAGGGTTATACAGATAATGGAAAAAGTATGGAAGCAATTGCGATGTTTTCATTCATAAACTATGGAACCAGGACTGCACTTAAATCGTTTAATAAGTTTTACTTGGAAGGGTACATCACGTCAAATACCGAACTGACGTTAGGAATTCAATACAATGTACAAGGTTGCGATATTATGACGCAATATACTTTAGATGGGAGTAATACTAAGTTCGTCTGTCTTGGGACTGACGATGCCAGTTTAGGCAAAGTTTCATTAGGAAAAGCAAGTCTCGGTGGTGAACTAACATTCCAAGACTCTGAAGACCTTCCTCCTAAGTTTAGATGGATACCGACGTTTCCCCAGGTAGACTTCTTTGAATATCAACCTTCAGTTTCTTCAGTGGGAATAAACCAACGTTGGGAGATTTTGGCTCTAGGAGGAGCTGGCGGAGTGACGGTAAATATTCCTGTGTCCATAACAGAATGATTTAATGGTATAATTTTAATTAACTACTATGTCTCTTAATCCAGCACAACTACAGAATTTCTTTCTATACGGGGGAGGTGTCTCAATAGGAGATACGACAGTGACCCTTCAATCTTTCCAATCGATTGATGGAGTAGATTTATCCTTGGCTGATTTCGGGACGATTGGGTATATGACCATCGAACCTGGAACAGGAGACAGGGAAGAACAAATCAGTTTTACTGGAGTCACCCAAAATGCAAACGGAACTGCAACCCTGACTGGAATAAAAACAGTTCTATTCCTTACCCCGTATACAGAAACATCTGGTTTTTCTAAATCACACCCAGCCGGAGTGATTGCAGTTGTTTCTAATACAAGTGGATACTATAATAATTTTCCTATTAAGAGTAATAATGAAGCTATTACGGCATATTGGACAGTACCTGACCCAGTCGGCTTGACTGATATTGCAAACAAACAATATGTCCTTTCGGTTGTGAGTGGTGGAGCAATTTCAGTTAATACGATTATTGTATCTGCTACAGCAGGTGAAACGGTAATAGCAGGACAAGTCTTATACTTGAAAATAGCCGATGGTAGATGGTGGAAATCAGACGCCACTGTAACCTCTACAGTAAGCGGAGTACAACTAGGAATTGCCCAAGGTTCAGGTACAGCAGGCAATGCCATTACTGGCGGAGTTTTAATTAGAGGAGTCGATACGCACCAATCGGGTATTGTTGGAGGGACTGTTTATTACGTCAGAGACGGAGGTGGCTTACCTTCGGCATCGGCAGGTACGATTTCTAGGGCTATTGCCAATGGCGGTCAATCAGCCACAACAATATACTTTGACCCAACGTTTGATTTTCAAAGTCTAGCTTCAACGACCTTAAAAGGAATAGTTGAAGAAGCTACTCAAAGCGAAGTTGATGCTGGTACTGCAGTAGGAGGAACAGGAGCACGTCTTTATGTAAATCCTGCAACCTTTAAGGCCTCAACAGTACCGACAATACAAGCTTTTACGGGAAGCAATACCTGGACGAAACCGGCTAATCTAAAATATGTAGTGGTGAGGTTAGTAGGTGCTGGTGGTGGAGGAGGGGGAAGCAGTGCTACAGCTAATTCTGCAGGTGGCGGGGGAGGCGGAGGTGGATATTCAGAAAAACTTATTTTAGAGGCCACTTTGGGAGCAACTGAGACAGTAACAATCGGGGCTGCTGGTGCGGCAGGTACGTCAACTGGTTCTGGTGGTGCAGGTGGAACTACATCATTTGGTGCACATTGTCAAGCCACAGGAGGTGGCGGCGGTGATGTTGGCGGAGGAGAGTCTTCTGGTTCTAATGGTGGAGTTGGAAGCGGAGGTGATTTGAATACAGTTGGAGATGGTAGTCAAGGGGCTAATATTGCCTCAGCTGCAGGTAAAGGTGGAAGTAGTCTTTTAGGAGGTGGTTCACGTTCTCCTTCGAATAATGTAGGAATAGATGCCACTGGTTATGGCGGAGGAGGAAGCGGTGGAAGCAATAATGGAGGAGCAGTAGCAGGCGGAGCAGGAATGACAGGTTATTGTATCGTCTATAATTACTATAGTTAATATGAATAACCAAGAAATTAAAGTTTCTCCCAGGGCGGTAATAACGTCAGGATATGCCAAAGACCATCTTTTGAGGGCTAAACTTTTCATGGACGAAATGCAGACCGGAATATTCAACCAGCGTCAACGTTTAGAACAACAGAAACTTGAGCAAAATCAACAAATGCAAGAACAACAGAAGTCTGTCCAATCTAACCAACATGATTTAATGATGCAACGAGAGAAAATTCAATCCGGAAGCATGGTCAATCCAAAATAACATGCCTCTTTCAACTAACCAACTACCCCTTCCTCCTGGTTTCTTGGGAATTATAGGAGGAACCCCGGCTACACCAACTCCTTCTGGTTATACAGGAGCCGATGCCACCCCAGAAGCAGCTGCTGCCAGACAAGCGGCTGATATGAATACATATTTTCCTTCTACGACGACTCCATCAGCACCTCCGACTGCGTCTCCAACTACTCCAACAGGTGGAGGAATGGTAAGTTCTCCATTACCTCGACACCAAAATCCTCCGTCGACGACTAGTCCCTATGTGGGTTCATTTGGAAGCGGTCCAGGTTCATATACTGAATTCGGTTTAGGTGCTGGAGCAACTCCTCCTGACCAAACAGTACACGCAACTGGTGCTTCTGGAGATTTAGGAGGTTTAGCTGGCATAACTCAAAGAATGGTTGATACTAGAAATCGTGCTGAAACTCTTTTTAATAGTTTTCAACAAGGAACTGTACCTCTTAATTCGTACCAACAATCTCAAGTTGATGCTGCCAAAGCAACCTGGGACTCTTTAATCCAAGACCAGATACTCGAAAACAAAAACTTCGAAGGTGGAACAGCGGTTGCCCAGGAAACTAGAGGGTTATCTAGATACTCTCCAGAGATGGCTGTAGGAAATATCTTCGCTGCCGTAACTGAAGGAAATAAGAAAGTAGCTGACCTCCAGACTAAGAAGTTAGCTGGATTATCTGCTATGCAACAAGCATTCCAAGATGCTAACTATAGACGAGCCAAGGAGTCATATGAGTCAATTCAACAAGCAGATAGAGACATTACAACAAACCTGGAGAACATGTATAAGGTTGTTCAAGAACAGGAAAAGAAAGTTACGCAAGAAAAACAGCAAGTTGTTTTAGCTGGAATTAACGAAGTCATGTATGACCCTTCTCTTCCTTGGGACGAAAAACAAAAGAAAATTGCACTTTTAGTGAACCAAGGAAACTTGAGTCCTGACCAGATAAAAGACCTCCAATCCTCTTTAAGGACAATAAGGCAAGATGAGGTGACCAATAAACTAAATGATGATAAGTTTTCATGGCAACAGAAAATCGATTTGCTTGACGCTGAAGTTAAAGCTGGTAATCTTGAAACATCTCAAGCCAGATTAGCATTGGACGTTGCCAAAGAAAAAGCAGCTGGTACTATTCCGTTAGCTCCGGGAGAAACGTCTGTCATTGATGAAAAGGCAAATACAGAAAGACTCAAAACAGTTAACCTTCTTAATTCGATTTTAACAGACCCATATTTAAGTAATGCAACAGGAATGAAAGTACCTGGAGCATGGTTTGGGGGTATCTTAGGGTCTGCGGTTGGTAATCCTGTTATCCGAGTAATAAATAAATTAAAGCAATTAACTGCAATTCTTGCATTGGAAAATAGAGGAAAACTCAAAGGAACAGGAGCAATTTCTGATTTTGAGTCAAAAACTTTGGAGGCATCAGCTTCGGCATTCAGCGTTGGATTGGATGATGAACAAGCCTTCCACGAACTAGTCCAGATTCGTGGAGCTCTTTTGTCGATGTCTGGAGAAAAGGCAATGGTTAGAATTACAGATAGAAGTGGAAAATCTCAAATATTCAAAACCGATAGCAAGGCAATCAATGAGGCTGTCCGTGCGGGATTACTCGTTCAATATGTCTACTAATATGTCATCACTTCTAGAAGATTTTATAAAAAACCATAAAGAAGATGTTATTGGGAGTACGACTCCTGTTCAAACGTCTGGTTTGGATAATTTCAAAAAACGTTTTCAAGACGATGGAGTTTTACCTCCTAATAATTCAAGTCTTGAAAATGGATTAAAAAAGTCCTTCAATATATTCGATGAACCTTTACCTGCTCCTGATATGACAAAGTATAGTGATATACCTGAATCAGCAGCAAAAATGGGAGTCAATTTAGGAACGGCACCTGCACGTATTGCTAAAGACGTTGCCTGGGATATTCCATCCGAGACTGTAAAACTTGCTCAGGAGTCAGGCGGAACATACTTCAATCCATTTAATCCAGATAACGTACTTCAAAAAAGTTCTGAAGCTTTAGGTCATATGATTTATGACCCATTAAAAGGTCTCGGTGAATATGTTGCTGGAGGAGCCTCTAAGGCATTCAATAAATTATCTGGTTCTCAAGATGTACATATATCCCCTGAAGCTGAAAAATCTTTTAAGGACGTAAATGATATTGGACTTCAGGAAAATATTAGAAGAGCGCTGGAAGCAACTCATCAGTTTTTAGTTCAGCACCCAGAACAAGCCATTCCTATGGCAGAAGGTTTTCGGTATGGAATGAATAAAATTCCCAAGGTTAAACCTGGCGAAACTCCTCCTGGACCTCCAGGTCCCGATGGTGGTGGTCCTAGTGGACCGTCTGGACCTGGCGGACCTCCATCTAAACCTCCTGGTCCTGATTTAATTTCAAGAACTGCTCAACCTATTATAAAAGGAGCTAAAGGTCTTGCAAAAGGAGTTGATGAAGGTATTTACGCCATAAAAGATGAATTAGCAGATTCAATTATTAAAAATTCATCAGAAGGAGTTGATGCATATATCCGTAAGCAATATGAGAAAGGAGTCAGGCCTCCTGTTACGTCAGGAAGAACGGCCCCTCAATATCGGAGATACATGGGTAAAGCTTTAGGAGCTGTTGATACAATTACAAAAAATAAACCCATTCTTAGGATAACTGATGAATACGGTGAACCAACTGAGAAACTTCCTGAGACTTTGATGGAGTTTGGAGATGCTATTTCTCAAAGTAAAGAAATTCTTTTTAGAGAATATGATGCAAAGCAAATCAGAGCTGGAGAAGCTGGAGCTAAAGTTCAATTAAGTCCGATTGTAAAAGAATTAAGAGACATTGAAGATGACCCGTCAATTCAAGACTTATATCCTGAGGTTGTTAAGTATGCAAAAAATCGTGCTGATGCTTTGGAATTAAGAGAATCATATGATACAGGTATTGCTCAAGATGCTATTAAAAATCTAAATAACACTCTTAAATCATTTTACAAGAACCCATCATACGGAGATTCAAGCAAGGCAGCTGTTGATGGTTTGATTGCTAACTTATTAAGAAGGGGTCTTGATAATGTCATTGAGGAAACCGATGGACCTGGTTATCAAGACTTGAAAAATAGATACGGAGAATTGGTTTCTATTGAAAAAGATGTTCTTCATAGAGCTGTAGTAGATGCCAGAAAGAACAATAAATCCTTAATCGATTTTAGTGACATTTTTACAGGTGCAGAAGTCATCAGCGGAATTGTTAATGTCAACCCGTCAGCTATTGCCAGAGGTGTCTTTGGAAAAATAATGGCTTCATATATCAAACGATTAAACGACCCTAATAGGGCTATTAAGAACCTGTTTGAAGCCGCTGAAAAAAGACGTAAAGAAGAACCTGAAGGACTTTCTCATGAAGCTCCTTCTGAAGCTCCTCCTGAAGAACCTCCTAAAGGAGGACTTCCTGCTGAAGTTACACCTGTAGGGAAAACACCTACAGGCTCAGGTGCTGAGGCAATTTCAGAAGAACCCGTTTCCTCTATTAAAAAGACTCCTAGTGAGATGAGAGATGAAATCATTGAACTTAAGAATCCACCAAAAAAAGAAGAGGGCGTAATCCCTAAAACTACGCCTACTTCTCCTACTCCACCGACTCCGTCAGTCGTCCCTGACAAATTATACAGGGGACAAATTGATAAAGAAGGACAGACGAAAATGCCTGAGCCATTTAAGGAGATATTTCCTAAGTCTCTTTTTGCAACAAGTGACTCTACATATGCAAAGCAATACGGAGAGAATGTATCAGAAATCAGTACTAGAGGACACAAGTTTCTAGATATGAATAATCCCCAAAATGATTTCGAAAGAGACATTTCAAGTAGAATACAAAAATTCTCTAAAAATAAGAAGACTATGTCATTATTCGAAGGACAAAAGATTGCCAATGAACTTGAATTAAATGACTATGCAGGAATTACCAAGCTCAATAAAGATAATATTTCAGAATATATTTATACGAAAGGAATTCCTGGTCAAGCCAAACCTTTCGGAGGATTTACCGACTTGTCGACTAAACTAATTGAAGACCTGAAAGGACGAACAACTATTAGTAGGACATACATTGAAAATAGGATGAATTCGTCTGATATTAACCTTAATAAAATACAGAAGGACTTAGTAAAAAAGGTTTTGGATAGTTCGACATTTAAACCGTATTATCAAACAAAGTCTGACACTGGAGGTATTTATATTTCATCATCAAAACCGACAGAAGGAAATCTTGCTGAATACTATATCAACCCAGAAGCTAGGATATTGGACACTAAAGGAGACACATTACCTATAACGGCTGAAGCTGAGAAATCAGAATTATTTAACGACGCCAAAAGAAGACATTATGAAGGTGTTTCATTTGAAGAATACGGTCCTGACGGGAAGAAGGTTGAATCGACTGTCGTGTTTCATAAAAAAGATTTACTTCCTAAAAAAGAAGGACAAATAAATGTTCAAGTATTTGCTGATGCTATGCAAGCTGAATTACTTCCTTTAGGAAAAAGGATATTTTCTTCAAAGAATACATCGTATAGAGACAGACCTACTCATTCAGGAACGGCTCTTCCTTCTGAACTTAGAGGAAATGTGGAAGAATATGAAGAAATAGTATTTACAACCCCTTTCAAAACTGCATCAGGTAGTAGACATTATTCAGGAGTAGATAATTATTTCGGTCACAATCGTGTAGATACTCTAGAAGGAGGTAAAATCCAAAACGTTCTTGAAATTCAAAATGATATGCATCAAAAAGGTAATTTTGAAGACGAACTTGAACGTGACAGAAGAGAGTTGAGTAGTTTGGAATATAATGCACGAATTTCAGAAGTTCCTGCGAATAAAGATATATACGAAAACTATAAGAAATGGCAAGAAATTGAAACCAATAAAAGAATTTTTAATCCAGGCACTCGTAGGTATCGTACTCCATATCCTAATGCATTACAAGAAAAGGCTAGGGGTATATTAGATGTATTACATCGGGAAATGATGGAAAATTACCGTTTAACTTCTGATTATCAAAAAACAGTAGAAAGACAATTATCTAATCGAGCAAAACTTCTTCAGTACGGGAACCCTTCAGGTCATTTTCGTCAATTTAGAGAACAATTAAAATTAGCAGCAACTCGTGGTGTAGAAAAACTTAGAGTTCCCACTGGAGATACTATTTTTGAAATTGAAGGTTTTAGCAGGAGACGCGGAGGAGGACGTTGGACTGTTCCTATAGATAAAGAAAACCAATATTCAGAAGGTAGAATTGCAACACAAAATGACCTAAAGGTTGGAGAACAACTTCATAATCAATCAACTCGTTTTATTGTTACTTCAGTCCGTGAAGACGGTTCATTCGATGCTGTAAGAAGAAGATATACAGAAAAGCTGGAGGACATCAATAGATATGGTTACCCCCTTTCGGAGTATAAAAAAGCAGGAGATTATTACTACAAACCGGTCGATGCAGAGCCGTACAATTTAGCAGGTAAATCAGCTATTGATGGAATAATTCCAACTAGAGATAATATTAAAACCATCATCGCTGGATTAGATTCTAAAATTGAGAAAGCTAAAAGAGAACACGATACAGCTATGCACGATAAGTTGATAAGGGAAAGAATATACGCTATTGTCTATAGATTTTATGCTAGGGACTTGGGAGATTACCTCATAAAGAATTGGGGTGCTAAGTTGATGAAAGACGATAAAGGTGTTGACTGGTTTGAAGTTCCAGTCAAGGAAGAATATAAAAAGATGCCTGTTGAAGCCCTTAATAAACCGACTAAAGAAACAATGATTGCTTAAAGATGATATAATATTTTAACATGAAACTCGACCCTAAAAGAATAAAAGCTCTTTCTTCGGAAGTAAAAGCTATCGGAAAAGTTACTCCATCATCTTCTAAGAAAAAAGAGTTAGTTCCTGTCTTCTATAATGAAGTCAAACCAGATACTCCAGGAGATATCCTGACTAAGATAAATGCCATAGAAGGAGGGATTAAACCTTCAGCTATCGAAGATTATCTGAAGGTCGTTAATGAATTTAGGAACGGAATTAAGAACCTTGAAATGAATGGAGTCGGGGGAATGAACGTATCAAAAGACGGTAAGAATACTCCTTTAGGTAAAGGAATGGGTGATTTACGGTGGCATGGTGGAGGAATGACAGAGATATTCCATGACACGACCTTAACAGGTTTAGGTACTTTAGCAAGCCCATTGTCTGTTGCTTCGTCAGGTGGAGGTGAGACGTTAGCTCAAACTTTAGCTTTAGGTAATATCACATCAGCTCATAACATAATTATGAGTTCAGGTGATGTGATTAAAAGTCCCAGTGCTACTGGCACGTCTCTTATTTTAGATGATTCCTCAGCAGGGATAACCACCGATAATGGGGTCTATGGTACTCCTTATCTTACACTTGATGCGTCAAAAATATCTTTGAATGCTCTTGGAACTGGAGGAATAGATATGTTTGTAGGAAGTATTCAGATTTCTCACGGAACTCTTATTCAATTCAATTTTGCTCCGGTTAGATTTAATGCTCTGACAGCAAGTACTGTTCCTTACCTCGACGCATCGAAGAACCTTACAAGTAGTGCAGTTACTCCTACTCAATTAAGTTACCTTGATGCTACTTCGTCAATTCAAACACAATTGAACTCCAAAGGAGTCGGGACAGTAACCTCGGTTTCGGTATCGACTGCTAATGGAGTAAGTGGTTCAGTGGCCACAGCCACCTCAACTCCGGCGATTACCTTGACCTTAGGGGCAATTACTCCTACAACGGTTAACGGATTAACGATTACAGGGAATGGAACAAATACCTTAAACATTGCAGCTGGGAAATCTCTTATTGTCTCCAATATTCTAACCTTAGCAGGAACTGATAGTACGACCATGACATTCCCCTCAACCTCGGCAACTTTAGCGAGGACTGACGCAGGTAATACTTTTACAGGTGTTTCGACAGGAAGTGCTTGGGTGCTAACCTCTCCTACGATTACAACTAAACTCAATCCGACTTCTGATGACGGAGCACCTCTTGGAGATACAACACACAACTGGTCAGACTTGTTCTTGGCTTCAGGTGCAGTAGTGAACTATGCAAATAGTAATGTGGTTTTAACCCATACCTCGGGGGTACTCACTTTAGGTACAGGCAATTTCATTATTACGACAGCAGGAACGGCTGCTGGAAGTGTAGCCACGATTAGTGGTACACAGACAGTAACGAATAAAAGAATTACAAAAAGAGTTTTGGCTCTCTCGGCTGATTCAGCGACACCTGCTATAAATACTGATAATTACGATGTTGTCCATATCACGGCACAGACTGCAGCGATAACCTCATTTACCTCCAGTCTCACAGGTGCTCCTGTAGACGGAGATACGTTAAGAATTTCAATTACTGGAACAGCGGCAGTCGCATTGACCTGGGGAGCAAGCTTTGAAGCAAGTACTTTAGCTTTACCGACCACGACAGTTACCACAGCACGATTAGACGTAGGATTCTTTTGGAATACCGAGACGACGAAGTGGAGATGTGTTGCTGCGGCTTAATATCTTATGGCAATTGCTTATGATTCCAGTTCGACTGCTCAACAAGGTTCAGTTTCCAGTATTACTGTCGCCCATACTTGTACTGGTACTAATCTTCTGCTTTTAGTTGGGGTATTAACCAACGATACGTCTGACCTAGTTACAGGAGCGACCTATAATGGTGTGACTATGACCAGGGGTGGTGGGCAACTAGCTTCAGGTGCTGGTTATTTCGGTTGTTGGTACTTCCTCATTAACCCTGCTACTGGAACTCATAATATCGTTGTGTCACGAAGCACAACAGACCTGATTGGTTGCATGGGTTCATCATATACGGGAGTTAAGCAGACAGGTTTTCCCGATTCTTCGGCTAGTGGTACAGACGCTGCAGGTAATTTTGTTTCGACTACAACAGTAGTTGGTTCAAATGCTTGGTTATGGGCTAATGTCCGTGCCAGTAACGGTTTTTCTGGTGTTACAGGAGGAACAGGGACAACAGGAAGGCAAGGAGTCTTCGGTTTAGCAGGCATAATTGCCGATAGTAATGGAACGGTCGGAACAGGTTCTCAGTCACTTAATTTTAATGCCAATGCAGGAGGTGATTGTTACTGGATGATTGCTTCATTCTTACCATTCGTCGCTGTTGTTCAGAACTCTAATTTCATGACATTTATGTAGTATAATTGAACTCCATGGATGAAGATAAAATAAAAAAACTATCGGATGAAGTATCAGCTATCAATAAGCTTAGAGAACCGAAACCTGTACCGAAGCTCAAAACATTAGAATCCCTCCTAAACCAAGAAAGTGCGGAGATCATTGCTAGTAAGTTAAATACCTTAACTGATGCATTGAGTCCTTCTGTAATTAGAGGAAGTTTTACGATTAAAGAGGTTGTTGAAGAACTAAAAACATCCAGCCGCTTAAGCATCAAGGACCTTTTAGATTTTCCTGATATTAAACCTCCTGACCAACCAATTAGTAAAGGACTTAATATGTCAGACCAGAGATGGCATGGCGGAGGACTGTCCGTCGTAGTTCATGATGGAACTTTATCGGGAGACGGAACATTAGCGAGTCCTCTATCTTCTATCGGAGGAGCCAGTATGACTGCAGGAAACGGGATTACAATTTCAGGAACTGATATCAATTTTGCCCAAACTGCCGCCTATACCACAGGATTTTTGTTTTATCCTAATAGCACAACCACAGTAGCCCAGACTTTTCAACTCTACTGGGAAGAATCTACGGGGGTGCTTTTCTTAAATAATCCTACTGGTACACTCGGCGGACTTGTTCTTGGAACGAATGGTCAATCACTCGGAGCGGTTAGAGGAGATGGAACTGCCAGTTTTACTGACCTAAGTCTAAATAATGACCTAACGGTTGGCGGAGATGGTGTTTCAATAAATACAGTAGCTTATCTTTGGACGAACACACAGGGTGGTGCAGGAACTGTACTTATCAACGATGGGTCAGGAAGTTTAACATGGCAATTACCTAGGCTAACGACATTACCAGCCACAGGAACTGTAAATGGTATAAATACCGTTTTCACCTTCACTCAACTACCGACTTTTATCGTCTCTGACAATGTGATGTTGCAGTCCACTCCAGCAACCGGACCGGACAATTGGACTTGGAATGGTGGTTTGCTTCAGGCCACGATGGCTCAGGCTCCGACTAGTGATATAATTGGAATATTATGAGAAAATTATTTACCGTTTTAGCTATCCTCCTGTCCTTTCCTTTAGTGGTTAAGTCTCAGTTTTCTGTTCCCCTTTCCCCCTCGGCTGGCTATGTGCTTATGTCAAACGAAAGTGGTCTATATAGACCGACATCGACTGACCCATTAACCATCGGAAGTATCTTTGCCACCTCCTCAGCCACATCAACTTTTGCTAATGGCCTCAATCTTACGGGCGGTTGCTTCTCAATTAGCGGTACCTGTATCGGAGGAGGTAGCCCTGTTACAGCGGTTACCGCCACCTGGCCTATTCTTTCCTCTGGCGGTTTAACACCCATTATCTCATTTAGCGGTCTTTCAACCTCAACCTCTGCCGTTCTCGGTAATATCCCCTATTGGACTGGACTAAAGACTTTGGGAACTGTGGCAACTGGCACACTTTCGGCCACCGGCCCGATTACGGTTACGGCCAACCAGAGTGTCATTGGTTCTGGTGCGACAGTTGCCTGTACCACCGCAGCATCTGGCGTGGCTGGTTGTCTTTCATCCTC
>Ga0193700_1000101_pt1 | contig 15297 bp, 25 predicted proteins | sample U3s1metaG_FD_143057 | JGI IMG/M metagenome (GOLD analysis project Ga0193700, IMG submission 143057) | Soil microbial communities from a riparian zone of the East river system, Colorado, United States - U3s1 | ecosystem: Environmental > Terrestrial > Soil > Riparian zone | place: USA: East River... | reverse complement strand
CTTTCAATCTTGGACGCCATGTCCGTAAGGGCTTGCAATACTTTTTCTTTTTGACTCATTTCTTTTGAATTCGTTAATAAGTTTATCAATGTCTCGTTTACCTTGTTCCAGGAGTGCTATGACATTATCAAGTTTTTCTCCATTGAACATTACCTGTTTAGCCATCAGGCTTATTATATCTTCATTTATATCCATGTTTTTATTTTAGTTTGTAATTGTTAATCATTCTCTTCCTCAGATTTTTTATATGGTTTTTCGACTATCAACTCAATATAGTAAATATCTGAAGAATTAAGAGGAGATTTGTAGACATTAACTGGGAGATTCATAATTTTAGTCCCTTTGGGAATACCCAGGTGTTTTAAGAGTTTCACAACACTAACAACGGCATTGCCTCCTTTCATTTTCCTTATTTGCCGTGCTTCATTAAGAGCCTCAAGAGAGGTTTCGTCTTCAATAACTGACCAGCCAATAGATTTTTTCTGAACATCGGCATATAACCTTAAGTATTTTCCATCAAGTTCATATACCCTAACAACTTCTGACGGAAAAATAATTGACCCATTTGCATAAAGACTGACGGTATATGAGTGACCTGTCGAACCATTACCTCCGACTTGTCTTTCAGGAACGAATGAGAATTTGGGAGTAGGCATGATATTAGACGATTTTATCTATCTTTTCTACGTCTAAACCCATCAACATTGAGACCCTTCTAACATCTCCTGCATTGAAGTACTGGTGATTTACATTTTGAGTCTCTTCCCATTCTTTATTGATTTTTTCTATGAATTCCTTTTTCGTCTTTGAACCTAACGTAACCATCATCTCGTTGAAGTACCTTCTACCCGTATCCGTAAACGGAGGTAAACCTTTATATTTTTTCATGTGTGTTTAGAACCCGTGTTTTAATTTAATAATTTCACAGAATACTGCCACAAATTAACAACAAGTTGACCGAAGAGCCAGTAAGAAAGTACCAAAACATTCATACTATCCCGACGTCGTACTTATCGGTCTTTGAGGTCAGTATCCTGTGCCCCTTTGAAATTCACTGAGTACCGGGTACAAGGATTTGCACCTTGTATGAGTATCTTAGTTATTACCACGTTATGATACTCCAGACTTGATTGTGGTATCTGTTGGCTACCTTTTTCACCACCCCGGTCTCAATGAACTTCATACCTATTATACCATACCATATGTAATTGTACAATATGATATATGTTAATAACCTGTTTACAACTTAATCGACCAACCGTAGTAAGCACAATACGCTATAAGCGCCAAGAAGACTATTCCGAATATCATGTTATTTTTGTTATTCGTACCTTAAGTTAATAATTACAGATTGTCCGACATCCAACCATTGATACCAAAGACCAAAATTACTACCAAAACAGGGCCAAGTCCTAATGTCATGTTAATAATGTTAGTTGATAATTGAGATTCGCTGAATACCGAATAGGGAGTACTTGATAATCTAGTTTTCTCGTGAAATCAAGACTTTTGCACCTGTGTCAATGCGAGTCTTGGCTTCTTCTTGGCTGATTTGCTCCACCAGATGCATACTTCCTCCGATAGTTTTTCCAACCAAGTGAGGATTCTTATCTTTATCGTACACAATGGTTCCCAGACCATAACCGAGTGGGACGAAAATTGCTTGTTCTTTCATTGATTTGTGATTAGCCCTATTCGATTTTCAACGAACCTCTAGACGCACTGAGTACTAAGCGCAAATGTGTTAATAATTACTTTTTCACTTCTTTCCCGTAACTTCTGTTCCCAGAGTGACCAATCGTTTGAGCCATCTTTCTCCAATGACTGTTATGACCATGCTTTGGCATAAGTCCATGAGCAATTTCATGAAGAAGAGTTCTTTTAACTATGAAGGGATGATTTCTTTCTACGAAGGAGGGTTGAAGTTTAATCACTTTCTTTTTCCAATTGCAATATCCTGCAAGATTAAACTTTCCCCTCTTATTCATCCAGTCAAAAGAATATCCTTTCAGCCCATGGTAATTGGCAAGCTCATGGAACATACTTTCAGCTTCTTTTAACGTCATGTGTGGTTATAATCAACGCCCTACAAGAAACCTAATCAGGAAGCTTGTAGAGCTGTGATTGATTAGGTTGTTAAGGCTTGACAAGACACTCCTCAATAAGGTAATCACCTGCTTTTGTGTTATCAGTAACAATAACATTACCTACGATTTGAGGGTCGTAAGAACACAAATAACTAGCTTTTTGATTTACTGTATTAGGTTTGAGAAGTCCTTCCTCATCTACCCACATATCAACTCCTTTCTTGAGTGCGACATGTTCGATTGTATCGCATTTGATTAACGGATACATCGTTTGGAAGTCCATCTCTTTCCCTTCGATTGAAGGAATACGAGTAATGTTTCCAGACGTGTCAATTAACCAAGCTTTCTTAATTTTCATGTGTAGTTTGATTTAATTTGCGCTTAGTTGTCAATGCGTCTATTTTAGGACACTGGGTATTAGATACAATCTGCTGATTAGGTTTTAGTAATTCTTAAGTGCGTCTTTTGCTTCTTGATAAGTGAAGTCTTGCTCGCAATAAGCAATAATAGCATTTATGTCATTGTCTTTCATTAGTTCCTTAGGAGCGTCATCTACATCTATAGCCAATGCAAAATATTTTTGGTCGTTTACCAAATCGCAAAGGTCTTCGTAGATTTGATGTTTATCTTCGTTGTAACCGGTGTCAAACAGAAATTCAATTCCTTTTTCTCTTTTCATGTGTGTTTTGATAGCAGAATATATCTAATTTTCAGTGTCCTATGGACGTCCTATTTACATTTAGTTATTTTTGTATCATAACTACAATGATATTGACTACTTCCGTTAGGGGTCTGAGCCCTGGACTCGTACTTCATCAATAATCATTCCATCACTAATGTACCATATTGTATAATAGATGTAAAGGTATTAGTTTACCATTCTTAATTAAATATGATATAATGTCATGAAAGGTGTCAACAGAGGTCTTCTGTGACATTTTTACATATTCGTATTTTTGTTTTATAATAAAATAACCATTAGATGAATCAAAATGAAATTCCACGTGTGGCGTTTCAAAATCCTAGTCAAATATGGCAAGACATGTCAAAGATGTAATATTCTCTGTGATAAACCAGTCGTTCATCATATAAGACCTAGAAAAGATTTTCCAGAACTAATAACTAATTTGCAAAATGGAACAGTTTTATGTCATAAATGTCATAGCAAAGTTCATGCGTATATAAAACATTTTAAAAAGTATTCACTCTTTAAAAAGAAATGGTAGTATTGTATAGGACTGTATTAGGCTGTTATTTACTTTTTCTGAATTCATGCTAGAATGACCTAGTCCTGTCACCCTCGGGACATTCCGTGATAAGCGGAAATCATGTGTGGTTTAAGAAGACGCCTAAGTGTTAATAGGCGTTTTCTTTTATTAACAGTAGCCTATTTACTTTTCCAGAAGGACTTGGTAAAATACAACCACATTCGAGAATAGTGGGCAAGATATTGTCGACAGGAAATACCTACCCACTTGCCCGGGTGGGTATTTTCTGTTTTACTTAAATCAAAATGGACGATAAAGAATTTGAAAAAGAATTGGAAGAATATAGCAATTTTTTAATAAAAGATGGAGCTGATGATAAAAAATACTTTACAATTATTCCGAATTATGTTTTAGAGTCAGAATTGACTCCTTCAGAAACATATTTGTATCTTCAAATAAAGAAAGTAACAGAGGAAAAAGGAGAATGTTATCTGAGTCGTAAATCGTTGTGCGAAAAAGCTAAAATATCAAATGGTTCGTTAAGTCGTTCCCTAAGAAGACTCTGTGATAATGGATTTATTTCTCCGAATATAAAGAAACAAATAAAAACTAAAGGGGGTCTTCAGTATGTTGGAACATACTTCATAAATGATATATGGGCTCTTAACAATTTTGAAATGTCAAAGCAAAAAAGGGTATACAAACGTGTACCACCCTCTGACCTTGAGGGTATACAATCGGGTATCAGTAATAAGAACCTATATTCTTTATTAGATAAATCTAATAAAGAGGGGAATGAGACAAGCTCTTCCCCAAATACACCAGTATCTAGTGATGAACAATCACAGTCAGATAAGGAAAAAACAGTATTTTCATTGGCTGATGAGATAAAAAAGCTGGAAGATAATCCACGTCGTGAACTGAATATCATTGCACTATACATTGAAGAACGTAAAATATCCATCTCTAATAAAGGAGAACTGAAATCTACGATTGGTAGACATATCAGAGATGCTAAACTGCTTGTCCCGTTTTCTGATAACAAAATACTTGATGCTATTCCTCGTGCTAAAAGACTTGCCCCCGAGGAATGGACTCTTCGTACGATATTAAAAGTTCTAACCAAATAACATGACACGGATTAAAAAGAACGAGGAAACCGAAATCATTAGACGAATTTCGTATACCAAGAAAGAACTAGACGACTTGTTTAACGAAGTTAAAGGAGACCTCTCAGAGAAAAGTAGGAAAGAGTGGTTAGTAAAACACAGAGCCATCAAGATTTTATCCTTAACTGAGTTCTCTGTTATCCAGTTACCAGACGGGACTATTCCCTATATCGAACTAAGCAACAAATGGTGTGAATTGGTGGACAGAGAAAGCAAACGTGCCTTTGCCAAACGGCATAATGACCCACCCATTGAAAGCCTAAACGAAACTTATGAACAGGAAATTAACAGTCTTGATAACAGTCTTGGTAACAGTCTAGAAGAACCTACTACACAGAATATGTTATAATATCCTTATGAGACAGAACGATGTGAAAAAACTACATTACAAAAAAGGAGCCTTGAAAAGGACTTTAGGCGTTAAAGATAACATGCCCGGTAGTTTGATAAGTGTAATAAATAAAAGAAAAACTAACCCCAAGAAACGGGATGTGGCAATTAAAGGAGTAATCTAACTTTCAATCGAGTATTTCATTCCCCAACCACCTAAAGAGATATTTGAAAACCCAGATAGTCCAGGTACAGGCGTTCTCAAAGAGAACCTGAAACAATTCGTCATTACGAAGATAGACTACACGGATGGAATTAAAGTCTACTACGAGGGAATTCCCTATCCTAGACGTGGATTTCCCACTCCAGACAGTGTGGCTTGCGTAAACATCGTCAAGAGATTATTCATAGAAACCGTTAAGCAATTCAAGCAATGGACATTCTTTCCCGCATTTTTAGCCATTATCCTTTCCCGGAAGAGACTATCCTCTATCATCTTCTCTTTTACTCAAGTGAGCATGAAGGCCATCTCCCACGTTATCTTGAAGCCAGAATTCATGACTCCTTTGGCATCAGAAATGCAAGGAATGATTTTCGGTTTCCTTAAGAGGCTTGGTATAGACCACAATCTATCAAAAGACTTTGCTAAAATATTCGGTTGTTTGATAGAATACGACAATGCCTATCGCTATCGTTTAGAAGACTTATTCTCAGAAACCTCTGCCATAGATATATCAAGAAACCCACGTAAGGAATTAAAAAAACTGTATACACTCTACGTCCAACGAGAAAAGATACCAGACGTGATTAGAAAAGTAACTCCTCTTTATAGACTTATGAGTATATTTTTACTCCTACCTGTGGTAAAATCATCTATACAAGAGACGTTATTACCCCATACTCACTTTTACAGACTCCAACTAGACGAAATAGACAAATACTGGTGTAAACAACGAGTGGATTATGATTTCAGCCACGTAAAATGAAATACACATGTGACATATGCAAAAGAAACGTAGGAACCATCAGAAGAGACCTCTATGAGAAACTCTGGATGTGTGACAAATGCTATTGGAATAAAGAACTTAATAAATCAGATAAACAAACTACGATACATAATTTAGAACCTGTAAAATAACCTTTTCATTTATTAAATGACGAATAATGAAATTCCAAAAAGGACATGTAAACATAAGCCCAGGTAGACCAAAAGGCTCAACTCGGCCTAAGTTTTCTGACTACGTCTCCGACGAGGACATGGATTTAATTATTAAGAAAGCTGTATCAATGGCCAAAGCAGGAAATGAAGCAATGATAAAGTTCTGTGCTGAGCAACGATACGGTAAAGCTCCTCAACAACTAGACATGACGTCAGGTGGACAGGCTATTCAATTCGTAGTGGCACATGAAATAGCCAATAAGAACGGAATTACATGAACCTAACTCCTTGGCAGAAAGTAGTTGCTTCAGACACCCACAGGTTTAGAGTCCTTAACTGCGGAAGACGGTCAGGTAAAACCGTCCTAGCTGCCGAAGAGATGCTAGGTGTTGCCATATCCAAATCAGACCGACATGTAAGTTACTATGCTCAAACCAGAGACGATGCTAGGGACATCATGTGGCAAATCCTCGTTAAACGAGCTCAACCAATCACCTCATACCGAAACGATAGTAGACTAGAACTCAAGATAAAATCACAAGACGAAGGAGAAAGCCTGATAGTCCTCTACGGCTGGGAATCAGTCCAGGAACGTGGTAAAGGCAGAGGCATGTATAACGACCTAGTAGTCCTAGACGAGGTAGCCCACATGAGGAACTTCTGGATAGGTTGGGACGAAGTTCTATCTCCTACCCTTATAGACCGTAAGGGCTCTGCCTTATTCATCTCCACGCCTAAAGGTTACAACCACTTCTACGACTTGTATAACCTTCAAGAGAGGAGTCTAGACTACAAGTCCTTCCATTACACCAGTTATGACAACCCACATATCCCCAAAGAGGAGATCGACAGGGAAAGGGCAATCAAGAACGAAGATATATTTGCCCAGGAATACCTTGCTGATTTCAGGAAAACCAAAGGTCTCGTCTACAAGGAATTCATCCGAGACCAGCATGTTTATTCCGATGTTATCTTCAATCCCGTAGAACGTCTAGTGGGGATAGACTGGGGCTTCACTAACCCATCAGCTGTCTATCTCATAGAACGTGACACAGACAACGTCTACTACGTCACCCAAGAATACTACAAGACCCAGAAGACGACCCCCGAACTCATAGAATACATTTCAACCTTAAAAGGAAACAAGTTCTATCCAGACCCAGCAGAACCAGACAGGGCTGAAGAGATGAGACGAGCCGGTTTAATCCCCCGTGAAGTGTCTAAAGACATAGAGGCAGGAATCAACTGCGTCAGGGAACTACTCAAGACTAACCGACTTTTCATCCACTCCAGCTGTGTCAACCTTGTCAGTGAGTTTGAAACCTACTCATATCCCGACAAGAAACCAGACAAGAACGAACCTGAACTCCCTATCAAAGAAGACGACCACGGAATGGATGCCATAAGATATGCTCTCTACATGCAACCCGCTTTAACCCAACCTCAAGCAACCACATACTATCCGTCCTCTATGCTTCCGACTCAGAACATACCCGAAACCAAGAGGCCTGAACCCTTAGTTCAGCAGCATTACGCTCATATCCACGTTCCTAAACGAATGTGATATAATTTATTTATATGTCAATCGTCACAGTCACAGAGTCCAACAACAAAGTAGATGCTCAACTTCAACGTCTTCCTACAAACAAGAAGGGATTGCCGATTGGAGAAATCTCAGCCTACACTCCGACCGAAGAGGAAAAAAATATCAGGAGTCTAGTCCTAAAACACTTTGTTCTCGGTTCTACAACCATGTACACCCCGCGAGTCGAGTTCAATGACCTGTCTCTCATTACCCGAGACCAATACGACCAGATGTCCTTCAACACGTATCAGTCGAACAACGGAGAAGCATGGGACGGAGACCAACTAGGAGCCTGGAGAAGTAGAGCCATCAGGCCTGTCGTTAGGAATAAATGCATCTCCATAGCAGCTCATGCCACAGCACGTCTTATCTTCCCTAAAGTATTTGCATACAACAAGAGTTCAGACGAAGACCAAGACTCAGCCAGAGTCATGGAAGACCTGATGGAATGGGCCGCTGATGAGAGTTCATACGCTCATACTTCACTTATGAGAGTGATTACTGCTTTATCAAGTCCAGCGTCTATCGGGTACACCGAATACGGAGAGGTATTCAGACGAGTAAAAGTAGAAAAAGGAGATGACGGTAAGTGGATAGAAAAGAAAGTTCTTGATAAAACCTTCCCTTGCTTCCAAGACATCGTCGTTCCTGTTGACCAACTGTATATAGAAAACTTCTTTGAACCTGATATTCAAAAACAAGGCTGGTTAATTTGGAGACGTGTATATTCATACTCCTTGGCTCAAACGAAATACCAAGACGTGGATAACTTCAAATACGTCAGACCAGGTGTCCAACTACTCTATGATGATGCCAACAAGAACTTCTACTATGTCTACGATACAAACATGCGTGGTGAAGACGTTGAAGAGATAATTTACTGGAACAGGACTCTAGACGTTAAGATAATCCTGGTAAACGGAGTCCTAATGACCCCCGCAGACAACCCGAACCCTAGAGCTGATAAACTTTATCCTTTCGATAAGTTTGGCTATGAACCCATCAACAACCGTTGTTTTTATTATAAGTCCCTCGCATTCAAGCTCCAACATGACGCTGATGTAGTCAATACGCTGTATCAGATGGTGATAGACGGAACGTACCTGTCCATCTTCAAACCAATGGTAAACGTCGGAGGTGAAATCATTGCGTCTGATGTGATAGTCCCTGGTGCTGTGACGACTCTATCTTCCCCTGACGCTGATTTAAGAGCCATCAACGTCGGTAGTGATTTGAAGCAAGGTTTAGAAACCTTACAAGTAGTCGAGCAATCGATTAACGAAAGCTCTCAAGAACCCTTACAACAAGGAGAACAAACCTCTTCTGGTACGACTGCTTATGAGATAAGTCGTTTAGAGAATAATGCTAATACGGTTCTAGGACTCTTTCTCCAAATGATTGCCAAACATGTCAAGGACTTCGGCAAACTCCGAATGGGAGACATTGTCCAATACATGACGATAGGTCAGGTTACTTCCTTAGAAGGTGCAGACAATGACCCAGACTCTGCGTTAATGGTCTACCGTTCCTTCCTAGTCGGGAGTACCTCAAGCAAAACCAAGAACAGGAAAATACTTTTTGATGGAAATATGCCAGACGAATATTCAGACCCTGACTACCTAGAAGCCAGTTATGAAATACTCCAAGAAGAAAAAGACCTTGGAGAGGATATGCAAATCTACCAAGTTAATCCTTCCTTATGGAGAGAATTAGACTTCAGACTCGCTGTTTCACCTGACGTTCTGTCTCCTAGAAGTACCGACCTAGAACGTGCGTATGACCTTGAAACCTACGATAGATTAGTAGGAAACCCGTCTACTAATCAAGACGAGGCTCTCAAGCTCCTCCTTTCCACGAACAACAAGACCAAGAAGCAGCCTGAGAAATACATCATCCAACAGCCGACTCCCCAGATGCTTCCAGGACCAAGTCAGAATAATCAAGGGCAGGGGCCTTCTATGCCTGCGGCTGGTAATTCCCCGCTTAAGTCTGCAACAGGTAGGAACCCCTTAAATACAAGTACTCCTACTCCTTTACCGCAGGTATGATATAATTAGATACACTATGTTTTTATATGGGAACTGGATACGTTTGCCAATCAATACCCGCTTGAAGTTGGCTCATGTTTTTGCTATTCCAAAGTTAGGTCCTACTCACGTATCTGATAACACGATTCAAAGTGACGGGTTTCTAGTCAATCACATCGAAACCAACTTGACTAGAGAAAACATCCAAACGTACCTGAAAACTAACGAACCTGACATGGAGAAACTCTGGCAAATGTTAATAGAAGAAATCGAAGGACGTGTCAAGCACCGGTTAGAAGAGAAACGGATAGAGGTTGAAGTTACTAAACTCCTTAACGAAAAGGCTCAGACTGAGAATGGAGACACAGAAGTCATCGTTCCTCCTCCGATTCCTGAACCTGAATCTGATACAACAGTCAGGAAGAAAAGAAAATACACCAAACGTAAGATTAGAAGTTTACACGTGGTCAAACCCAAACCATGAAAGGGGATAATCGGTCAGTCAAATCTTCTATAGACGATGTAGTCAGCGACAAAGTCAAAGAACAACGTAAATTCGTCAAAGAGAAATTCTTTCCGTCATTATGCCAGGCGACTGAGAGTATCCACGACGCTGATGTGTTTCTTCAATCATTTGAAAGTATGATAATGGACGTCTTCCTTCAAAGTCTTAAAGACAAGAAGTTTGAAGACTTAAATCTTCCTTCTAAATTAGACAGGACAAGTCCGAAATACGAAAACATGACTAAGTTAGTTCATTTATTTGACGGTATGAGTATCCAAGAAAGTCAGAAACTTGTCGGCGGAATGAAGGATGAAATACGGCATTTCTACAACAAAGAAATGAGAGAAAGACCTTTGAAAACCTTAGAAGTGAACTGGCTTATATGATAGAAGAATTCAAGAAAAAACTAGATGAATTATTGTCTCAGTATCCAGACCTGCCTGAGTTCACTATCCACGTCCAACCGAGAGTTAAACTGATAATTAAAGAAGAGGTTAATCCTCTTTTGCCTAATCATGGCGTTTCAATACAGGTTCCTAATTCTCCGATGATAACGCCTGAAAGAATTAGAGAGTTAAGTAAGCAAACCTCATTAGGATTATGAAACAAATGACCATAGATGAAATCAGGAGTGAGTACACAAAAACGTACGACAAAGGAGTCCTGAACCACGGAGTCAGGTTTTGGTTTTACCTTCAAAGAGGTTTAGACCTCATCAACCAATTTAAGTATCTTATTCTTGGAGTCGTTGCTGTTTATTATGCTCTTAAGTTAGAATGGATTGGTTGGTTTGTTGTATTATTCGTTGTATCTATTCCTATCCTCATTATCTGTGGTTTCTTTTATACCCATAAAATGGCTAAAGCACTTGAATGGACGAATATGGTATTCTCTAGTTACTTTGCAAGGCATAATATCGACCTAGCAGAAAAGAATGTAGAATACCTTTCTAAAAATGCAGAGTTATTAGAGGAGATTCGTGATATATTAAAACTCAATGAAAAAGAAAGACATCAAAGAGAAAAAGTCATTAGATGATTTTACAAAAGACCTCGATTATTTCGAAGAAGAGGTAAAACGAGAAGTCGATAAACGTCTAAGTAGCATGTTAGGTTTCTTAGATGAAAACCAGATAGTAACCTTTGACCCTAAGGTTGGTATTATTTTCCTTGGACCAGAACGTATAGATGAATCAAGAGCTATGAATCTTAAAAGTGAAAGTGAGTTCGTACTCCAATCTCAACTCTGGAAAGTGTTTAATGAGACGATCAGGCATCAGGCGTACGAGATTATGTTCTTGAAGAGTACATCCTTTGATGATATGAGGAGCGGCAAAATGCTGTTATACCTTCTTGACCTTCAAAGGAAGATTTTGAATATATTTAGGAGCTATAAATCTAAGTCAGATACCAAAGGTCTACCGGGTGTGGTATAATTTTATCAATATTTATCCAGAGGATATTCATTCCTCATTAAAAAAACGAATTGAAACATGGATGATACTAAAACAGCAACTGAAGCCCCTGGTCAGGCAATTGCTCCTGACATCGAGAAAACAGATGAGAACGTAGAACCTGAACTGGGTGTAGATGCAGAGCAAAAGATAGCAGAACTTGAGAAAGAGAAAAATAGAGTGATTGAGGAGTCGGCTAACTATAGGTTGGCTTACTTAAAAGAAAAGAAACGTCAATCACGTCAAGACTCAGACATTGTAGACGAGGATGAAGATGATAAAATCAGACGTATTGCCAATGAGGCATTAGCGAATAGTCGCTTAGCGGAAATTGCTCGTGAACAAGACTCCATCATCAAACAAGCCTTAAAGGAAAACAGAGAACTGAAACTAGCCCAAATGAAACCTTCTTCAGCTCCCAGCTCAATAGGAAGTCATACAGAAAGTAAGTCAGTCCCAGATACCTTGGTGACTCCAGAACAGTTAGTGGCTTTCAAAGCTAGAGGTTGGGACGACAAGAAGATTGAAAGATACAAACAAAACCTCATAAAGAATGTGAGGTAAAGATAGAATTATCAGCTAAAAATAAAAAAATGAGTATTGGAGATATTACAATCCTTGAACAGGCAAGCATGTCTGGACGAGGTGCAAGACTCTATAACGTTGCAGCAGGTGTCACAATCTACGCTGGTGAACCTGTCATGCAAGCTATTGGAGGTGCTGTGACTGTAGTCCCCGCAAATACTAACTTTCCGGTAAGCGGAAGTGATTATTTCGTGGGTATTGCAGCAACAACTTCAACAGCAACGGCATCAACCGATGGTACGGTTGGCGTCTATCCAGTAGACCCGTTGGTTACTTTGCTTATCAGGCCCAAGGCACCTACATCGTGGGATACTCAAACAGAGTACAACGCCATCGTAGGTAAGTCATGCTTGATTGACCTGACGACAGGAGCATATACATTGCTCACATCAGGTTTAGCATCAAGCGGTTTGGTTGTCCAAGCAATGAACGTCAATGAACATCCCGGAATGGTTGCAGTGGCAGCTAAACTTGGTACGTCAAACCTTAGGTAACCTTACGTTAGATATTAGTAAATTATCAGTTAATTAACAATAATGTTTACAGAAGCTCAAAACTTTAGTATCGTTCAAACAGAACTCGATGCAGTCTTCTTCCAGGAGTTCGACTATACTGAAACGTTCCCGGGCGTAGCAAGAGCTACAACCGGCGACATCTTCAAGCCCATCGACACGACCCATGCGGCTTGGATACAATCAGTCAACAAAGGGTCTGGTCTCTTCCCCGCAGTGGGTGAGACTTCAGCGGTTCCCCTGTCTGTACCGCATGTGACGAATAAACAGACGACGCTCGTTGTAACCTACGCTCAAGGTATCGACATCTCAAAGCAACTGTTCGATGACAACATGCACGGAGTCTGGTCTGCAGACGTTGCTGACTTCGCAGTCAAGGCAAGAGATACCATGGATTACAATGCCTTCTCACTTTTCAGAAACGGTTTTACAACCGCTCTGACAGCAGACGGTGTTGCAATCTTCTCAGCCTCTCACCCGCTTATTGGGGGTGGCACTCAGTCAAATGTGATTACGGCAGGTGCGTCATCAGCCTTGTCACCGACAAGCTTGAATACGGCTATCACAAACATGGTTGAACAGAAAGACCAATCAGGCGTGATTAAGGGTTCAGTTCCGAATGTCCTTCTCGTTCCCCCGGCTCTATGGAAACATGCTCTAGAGATTACCGACTCTGCTTTGATTGCAGACTCAGCCAATAACAACCTCAACGTCTACCGTTCAGCCCTTGGGATTACGGTTTGGACAAGTCATTGGCTAGGTTTGGCAGCAGGTGGAAGTGACACGGCATGGTTCTTGCTTGCCAGGAGACATGGTTTTACCCGCGTTATCAGGCAGGGAATTGAAACTGCTTTAACGGATTGGAGGTATTCAAATAACCTCACGTATCGCTACCAAGCGAACTTCCGTGAAGCTTACTTCTGCGCTGATTATGCTGGTAGCGTAGGTTCTGTCGGTGTTTAGTCTTATTAGCCTAATATAAAATACAATGGCTGACCCAGGATTAAGCGCAACAAACTTTACGGTAGTTCAGATTGACGGCCAGAGTCAGACTCAAGGAGCTGAGACGATTATCGTCCTTCTTCGAGACCAGAATGGAGATATTCTTTGGGCTGTAGGGACGACCGTACCAACCGACGCAACGACAGGTTATGCTAAGGGGTGTCTGTTCATCGACACAGACGTAGCAACCGGTACGACCGGACTCAATTGCAATAAGGGCACGAAAACTTCCTGCCAATTTACTGCAATAACCCAGGCATAGCATCAGTCGTAGTTTTTCTCCTCACTTTCTGTGGTAAAATGGAGAGTGAGATAGGAAAATTACTAACATCATGACTTTAGTCAGTATTAAATAAAAATTATGGACGATTCCAATAACTACACATTTATAAACGGAATTGCCACAGTACAAGTGGCAACGGGGGCTGGTACGCTAGTCAGGATTGTTTTAACAGAAACAGCCGCAGGAGCAATTAGCATTAGTGATAACACGGCAGGAACAACCCAGGATATTGGGATTATGAAAGCGAGTATTGCAGAAAACTCATACCCGTATGGTGTGAAATTCACTAAAGGTTTAAGGATTGGTACGGCAGGAGCAAGTAAATTAACTGTGGTCTGGTCGCAACCTTAATATGGCATATTCCATTCAAGACGCCAGTGCTGATTTAGAAGGAGTTTTGCATGGCACGACTACTAACCAGATTGAAGGACTATTTCAGCTTTATAACCGAGCAGCAAGACAACTTCTATTCGATATTGACCCTCAAGAAACAAAGAGGACTGTTCAATTTGTAGCACCTATCTACAACGGAGTCAATCAATATCCGATTGCTATTGACGTTAAAGGAAATCGGATAATCGACATCAAACCGACAGGATTAAGGACCCCTCAAGACGTATGGATTCAATCCTACAATCAAGCATTCGACATAGCTAAACAGCAGTTCTTCAATAGTGGGAATATGTTTACTCTCAACTTCAACACGGGAGTCAAAACCTTATTTCTTAACAGTCCGTTCTTGCCTCCTCCTTTGATACCTAATCAAGCAAGTTCTATTACAGCAAACGGAACCTGGGCGCTTGGAGGGGGTGCAACTAATCTGACCGTAGACAACCAGAACTACATTTACGGAGGTGGAAGTCTTACATTTACGTTGCCTTTTGGTAGTGGAGTTATATCCAATCCATCCATGAGCTCACTGGACTTAAGCACCTACCTGAACCAAGGTAACTGGTTTATCTGGGTCTATATGCCTACTGGAAGTCAATTTACCTCAGTTTCGTTAAAGTGGGGTTCATCAGCAAGTGATTACTATTCATCCTCAGCGACTTTAACTCAACAAGCCACAGCATTTGCAAACGGATGGAATTTACTTTCTTTCCCGTGGTTGGGAGCATCAGTTATCGGGAGTCCTGACGATACAGCTATCAACTACTTATCAGTTACGATGGTCACGACTGCTATCCAAACCGGAGCTAAACTAAACTACATCACACTAGCTTTAGGAAGTGTCCTTGAATACGAATACTATTCTAAGTACCTTTTTAGAGATGTGACGACCGGAGCATTCCAAGAAACTGTGACTGATACATCTAATTTAATCAACCTTGACACAGAAACATACAACCTCTTTTTCAACTTAGCTGCTTCTTTAGCCGTTCAGCAAATGCA
>Ga0193700_1000082_pt1 | contig 17234 bp, 15 predicted proteins | sample U3s1metaG_FD_143057 | JGI IMG/M metagenome (GOLD analysis project Ga0193700, IMG submission 143057) | Soil microbial communities from a riparian zone of the East river system, Colorado, United States - U3s1 | ecosystem: Environmental > Terrestrial > Soil > Riparian zone | place: USA: East River... | reverse complement strand
CTTTGTGTGCCATAATCTCAAAAGTTTGAGATGCCTGCTCTGCTACGTGCGATAGCTGTCTTTGAATATCAATAACGCGATTGTCCACCCTGTAATATTGCAGGGAATGAAATTGGATTCCAAAGTAACCCGATAAATGATATCTGCCCACATCCTGGGCAAACTGACAATATATTCGATGTAAATCGTCCGTGTTTGATCGCGAGACTCCTGTAGATATCCATTCTTCCAAGGAAAAAATCATCTTTTTATATAATGACGAAACCCTCTCTGGTTCAAAAACTTTGGTCTGGGTAATGCTACCATCCCCCAACATCGCGTGAACCATTGTTGTTTCGAGTTGAGGCCTAACTGCTTCAAAATGAGCGCGGCGAATGTCTTCAAAAGCATTATTAATCTCTTTAGAAAAAGGATCATCTTCCTTAAGCGGTATACGCACTATTGTTAAAACAGTGTAATCATAGATAAATGTTGGTGGTTGTCAGACAACCTCAGTGAAAACAACTTGAACAATTCTAACAAAGCCGACAAATAGGAAGGATATAGAATTCTATTCGATCCAATTCAATATGTTGTTATTCTAAATGAGGTTTAAATCCCTGCAACATGAATAAAAATTGAATCAAAGTTGTATTCAAATGAAGAGCGAACAAATGTGGAAAAAAGACACGAAAATAAGAAAAACATAACGAAGGGTGATGAAAATAATCTATCAATCATTGATATGACTATGGGGGATAGCAATTCACCCAAGAAGCTGGATGCTATAACTGTTGATGCAGAAACTCTTGTAGCTCAAACTCAAGATAGGATTTGGCGGGCACTAAAACGAGGGTATCAGTATGATTCTACATTAAAACCTGGCCAAATTTTTCTTCTAAATCACGTTAATTCAAGGATCCCGTTTGTAATCATGTATGCAGATTTGGTAGGATCGACTAACATGAGTATGACCTTACCAGTCGATAAATTCGTTGCTATTATCAGAGCGTTTTCTTTCGAAATGTCATCAATTGTTCAGAGCCATGGTGGTTACGTGTTAAAGTACGTAGGTGATGCAATCATTTCCTTCTTTCTGTCCAGTTACAATAAATTACTCGCTTGCGATAGGGCAGTTAGTTGTGCTCGATCAATGATTACCGTCATAAAGAATGGAATTAATCCGATTCTAAATCAATATGACTACCCAGAACTTAGTGTCAAGATTGGTATAGATGAAGGAGAAAACATCATTGTACAGTATGGACACGACAAAAGCTCCCCTATAGATCTCCTAGGCTATCCTATGAGTATCACTGCAAAAATAACCTCGCTAACTAATCCGGATGTAATTACCATAGGTGAAGACGTATATGCAGTGCTCCATCCACAAATAAAAAAAAAATTTGAGCAAGCAAAGTATAGTACAAAAGACTGGCGATATTCAAACAGACAGACAGGCCGACTCTACAAACTTTATAACCTTATACAATAGTTCTAATACAGATGCTTTATGTTAAGAGAGCTCCTCTATAGATTATTAATTAGGGGCAGAAACCTAAAATACTAAGTAATTATTATTGGTGATGTAATGCCAACCGCATACATTTTAGTGAATTGTACGCTAGGCTCTGAGGATAAGATCATAAATGAGATTTCTAGACTACCGGACGTAAAAGAAGTACGGGGAACGTATGGTGTACATGATGTTTTCGTTAAAGTAAAATCAGATAACACCGAGACGATGAATCATAGTATGACAAATGAGATAAGGAAGGTAGCCGGGATCACATCAACTGTAACCTTAGTAGTTATTGAAGAACAGGGTGGAAAGGACAGCAGCTAGCAACCATAAATTTCATTCTACCTCCTTCTTTTTACTCTCTTGTTTTATTCTCTTAATTTCATTAATTATAAGTCCTGTGCTTATTATTACTATAAGCCAGCCTATTGTCCCTGCTACTTGGTATTGCTCTAGTACAGGAATTACCAAAGCAGAAGTCGCAACGAAAGCCCCTATCCACCAAATGATAATTAGCACCTGTAGATTTATTCTTAACAGCTACGGTTACCCCCTAATATCCTCTTCAAAACCGCGGAAATGCTTTAATATTTTTCCACATTTAGAACATTTATTGTATTCAACAAAATCGAAGTCGTTATACATTCTAAAAGAAAAAGAACTTACATGACTACAAAATAATCTACGAAATACTTGAATATCCAAGTGCTAAGATCTATTTAGAACGCAGGGTTTTTTTACTATTTCGTTAGCTGCTCTTAGGCAAGTGTTGTGCCGTCGGTGAGATTTGAGCTCACGACAGCTCGGTCTTCAGCTTCACCCTTTATTATGTCGAGTGCTCTCCCAGGCTGAGCTACGACGGCACATCTTAACGTAGTTGAACAATTCATATATAATCTTGTCTTGCGTCCGTGATAAAGAGTTCTTTTGATAAACGATACAATAAATCAAATTTTCAGAGCTGATTTTCGAATGACGAATTATATTGATTAGGGAAATGTATAGATATTGTTTGGTAATACTGTAATAGAACGATTTTAAGCTAAATATCTTACTTAAGGTAAATAAACTAAAAAATATTTTTTATCATAACTGTCATGATAAAGACGGCTGACACGAAATCTGACCCTGTAATAGAAAGCCCCGAAGAGAGAAGGGAGCGATTTATAATGGAATTTGAAAGACCATTTAAATGCGAAAAGTGTAGCGAGCGGTTCAAGAAAAAAAAATATTTACGGGAACATAAATCACAGGTCCATTCTTATTAAGTCATTCTAGGTCGGTCAAAGCTCTTTTATGAAAGGAAGGCGATATGTTGGCCTCATCTCAAGCTATAACTTACAAAATAGACCATATTGAAGAATTATTAAGTCATTGTTGCCCGATAAACTACATGAAAATATATACGAAGTCTGGGGACAAAGGTGAAACCGGACTAATTGACGGTACGCGCATATCAAAAGACAATCAGCGGATAATTGCTTATGGTTCGGTAGATGAACTCAATTCAAGCATTGGTTTAGCTGTTTCTACACTAAATTCAAATCATAAAAAAAACTTATTTTCAGATATCGTTTCTATACTCAGCCATGTACAGAACGATTTGTTTATCATCGGATCAGATTTAGCTGATCCTAGATACAGTGAACTAGATCGAAGCGAAGCCCCACAGGCAACAGCAAATATGGTGTCAGCCCTTGAATCTACTATTGATAACTGCGAAACAGAGTTAACCCCTATTAGGTTTTTTATAATCCCGGGGGGAAGCATCGGATCATCTTTAATTCATTTAAGTAGGACTATAGCCAGGAGAGCTGAAACCAATGTCGTCAGTCTGTCAAAAAAACAGAAAATTAATCCAAATATTATCACCTACCTTAATAGGCTTTCAGACCTGCTGTTTGTTATTGCAAGACTAGTAAATAAGCGTCAGGAAGTTGAAGATATTGCTTGGAGAGTGTCGTGAGACGCAAAAAGACAACTTTAAAATGTGACGTCTATACAAGATGTATTATTAGTACGATAAATGGGTCAAATAGGTGTTGTTTTACTGATTGTTGCAATTACGGCAGTGATGGCTGTTGTTACGAGCTTTTTTGCATATTTCTTTGATCAGTTAAGCATAGGCGGTTTTAGATACCTTTCAAGTTCATTCATACGATTTGTACCAGAACTGAGTTTAGAATATGCTAAGTTACTTTGAGTGTTTTTACCAAGATAGTATTTATTAGGCAAATATTTCGCATCTTTTCAAGTCGACAACTTTTAAAATCTTGGAAACATTATTCCATATCCCATGGAAGCAACGAGCAAAGAAAATTTTAAGTATGCAGATCTCCTTAAATTTTTTCAATATATCTTACGTCTAAAATCAGTAAAGAGGGTTGGATGGGTAACTAAGGCAAAGGTATACGATGGTGAATCAGTTGCCGAACATTCATACGGTGCGTGTGCAGTAGGTATGATTATGTCTGACCTCATAGGCTTGGATACTGAAAAGGTCATGAAAATGATAATTCTACATGACCTAGCCGAATCGATAATAGGCGATTATGTCCCTGGTGAAGTTTCCCCAAGAAAGAAGCGCTCAGAGGAGTATGATGCTATGAATAATATTCTGCACAGTCTTCCTTCTGATATCCGGTCTACTTATAAGAAAATATGGAACGAATTTTGTTATAATAAAACATGTATTGCTCAATTTGTACACAAGGTTGATAAGCTTGAGATGGCACTCCAGGCAAAGGAATATTCAAAACGTGGCATCCCTGATGATTTAATTGCTCAATTTCTTGATTCTGCAGAAAATTCTATAGGAAAAGGTAATAGCGACATTGTAACTGGAGTACTAAATGCTTTAAAGACGTGTAATGCAAAATACTAATACATGCAGTACTTTAAGGCACTAAAGATAGGTGAAAAGCGGGTAAAGGTAGCACAGGAACTTTTAAATCTTTATACAGGTCAAGCCCTGCCTGCTTTAGCCTTAAAAGATAATAACGATACGGAATGGGAACCGGTTGGGGAAGAAAATTTGTTTGCCATTGTAGCAGAGGCCAACGGATATATGATTGCACTCTGCGACAGAAATGGTATCGCAAAGTCAATAGCTCAGTGGTTCCCAGAGCAAACAAAAAACCAGATTGTTAGCAAAATAAAGGAAGAACAAAAGATCAGAGAATATTTCGGAAAACTGTCGCTTCCAATATGATTACGTCTTAAGTAGATAAACACTATAATTGGTTTTTGGAATTGATAAAAGAAAAACATGAACAAGAAATAGAGGTGAAAGGCCATCTCATTGACTCGATGATATTGACTAGGATATTTGATAAGGTTATGGATCTCAGGGGAGATTTTCAAGTTCTTGAATTCAAAATAGGTAAGAAAAAGAAAGACCCAAGTTACAGCCGGCTTCTAATTCGAGGTAAAAACCAGTATCATCTAGCAGAGATACTAGAAACGCTATATCGAGAAGGCGCCCAGCCCGTTTCCGTTCAAGAGGTAGTACTTGAACGAGCTCCTAAGGACACGGTGATGCCAGATAATTTCTATAGTACTACAAATAACGATACCCAGGTGTATTATGATGGTTCATGGATTGATGTTCAAAATATGATGATGGACAAGTGTATCGTAGTAGACACTACGAAGAGGAATGCAAGTTGTAAAATGATACGTGATTTGAAGAGGGGAGAAATGGTAGTTGTGGGAGAAAGGGGTGTTAGAATAATTCCACAGGAACGGCCCAGAGAGGGAGTGGATATCTTTCAATTCATGAGTAGTACTAGTTCAAGTGAAAGACCAACAAACCAAATCGCACGAAAGGTTGCATTAGATATTCATCATACCAAAGAGATCTATAATGGGAAAATAGTTGTGGTTTCTGGACCAGTCATTGTCCATTCAGGGGCATCTGAGGCCCTTTCAAAGTTGATTCGAATGGGATACGTGGATGGATTACTAGCTGGCAATGCTCTAGCCGTTCATGATGCAGAGAACGCCTTGTTGGGCACATCCTTAGGTATGAACGTCAAAGACGGGACTCTAGCAGTGAGGGGTCATAGGAATCATATGCAAGCAATTAACGAAGTTTTTAAGGCAGATTCATTGAAAAACATGGTTAAGAAAAAGATATTGAAAAAGGGAATCATGTTCGAATGCATCACGAACAACGTTCCATTTATACTGGCAGGGTCGATTAGAGATGACGGACCAATTCCTGACGTCATTATAGATATAGTGGAAGCACAACGAAAGTACAAGCAAATACTCAGTGGCGCGAAAATGGTCTTGATGTTATCTAGTATGTTGCATTCTATAGCTGTTGGCAATATGCTTCCTGCTTCGGTCAAGGTGGTAGCCGTGGATATAAGTCAACCCGTAGTGACAAAGCTGTTAGACAGGGGAACTACGTAGGCAATAGGAATAGTAACAGACGTAGGGGCATTCCTGCCTATGGTTTTACAGCAATTGGAAGAGGTAGTGGGCAAAACAGCCAAAGAAAAAAAGGGTCACTCTGATTGATTTAGCCTTTTCTTAATTAACTGAGAAGCAATCCCGGGATCTGCTCTTCCACCTGTTAACTGCATAACCTTTCCCAGCAAATAATTGGTAGCATTTGGATTCATCTTTGCATCATCGACAGCTGTTTTTTCAGAATCGAATACTCTTTCTATCGCAGTCGAGATGACGATCTTATCATCTATTTTTGAGACTTTATTTTTCTCAGCTACATTTGAGGGATCTTCACCAGTCCTTATTATCTGGCTTAGGATCGTTTTAGCAGTATTTCTACTAATAATATTCTGATCGACCATTTTTGCTAATTTAGCTATATGGTTTGGTTCGATTTTTAAATTTGCAAATAAGGACCTGCCATCGCCGGCATCATCCATATGCCACATAAGATCATTAACAATCCAATTAGCTATTTCCTTTGCCGAAGAATAAACCTTAATTGCAGATTCGAAAAAATCTGCCAGTTCTTTTTTATCAATTAATACTTGGGCCACATGCTCCGAGAGTTGATAACTAGAGATAAAGCGAGTCTTCCTGTCATAAGGAAGTTCTGGCATTTTTGCCTTCAGTGATAACAAGAATTCCCTTTCGAAAATTACCGTGGGAATATCAGCTTCAGGAAGATATCTATAATCCTGTTCCTCCTCTTTTGTTCTGGATTTTTTTGTAACTTTCCTAGAATCATCCCAGTGCCGGGTTTCTCCCTTGATTTCTATACTGCGCAATGACATCGATTTCTGTCTGGTAATCTCATAGCTCAGCGCCCTCTCCAATTCTCTGAACGAACCAACATTCTTTATTTCAACTCTTTTTCCCTCATCGATCGAAATATTGGCATCGCATCTAATGGCGCCTTCCAGCTTCGTATCGCATACTCCTAGGTGCTCCACGATAGAGCCAATCTTGTTCAAGAAAGTACGAGCATCTTTCGGATCTTCAAAATCTGGCTCAGTAACAATCTCCACAAGAGCTACACCTGACCTGTTATAATCAATTAATGTGTAAAGATTAGCTTGTGTATTACCTTCTTCATATATGAGCCTTCCTGGATCTTCTTCTAGTTGAACTCTTCGAATTCTGATGGTCTTACTCCCGTAATATAATTTTCCTCCTGAACCAATACTACTTTTTCCATATGTATCATATTGGGTTAACTGGAAATTTTTTGGAAGATCTAGATAGAAGTAATTCTTGCGATAAAACATCGTTTGAGCTGGGATCAAACAGTCAAGCGCAATCGAAATCATTCCTGCAAATTCAACTGCCTTTTGATTGAGGAGAGGCAGGGTTCCGGGAAGCCCATAACAAATAGGACAGATATTTTCGTTGGGCAGCTTCCCACGATAATCTGCTGAGCAAGAGCAAAATAACTTGCTTTGAAGACCGGTCAGCTGGCAATGGATCTCAAGCCCGATTTTTATCGCATTACTCATTTCATTTCAATGATCCTGCTGGGGGGTGTAGTTTCTCCTCGAACAAAGCTGCCGCATCGAACAACTTCTGCTCTTGCAATATGTCCGCCATTAACTGTAGGCCTATCGGAAGACCGTTGCTGAAGCCCGCAGGTACTGATATCGCAGGCATGCCGGTTAGATTAGCGACTACGGTGTTAACATCAATCTGATAAATCTTTAATGGGTCGCTTATCTTTTCGCCAATTTTGAATGGTAGAATAGGCATGGTGGGTGAGACTAACACATCGAATTTTTTGAACAGTAATTTAAATTCCTCTATCAGCATTGATCGTACCTTTTGTGCCTTCAAATAATACTTGCCATAATATGCTGACGAAAGCACATAGGAGCCAACAATTATTCTCCTTTTCACCTCCTCGCCAAAATTGCTCCTAACCTTCATAAAATATGTATTCCATTCATAACCGTCAGGACTCATGTCAAACCCGTAACGTACATTATCGTATCTAGAAAGGTTACTGCTTGCTTCAGCCATTGCTATAGTGTAGTATGATGAAAGAGCATATTGTAACGAAGATGCTAAGGAAATTTCTTCGCATTTACAGCCAGAATTAGCGAACAATTCCATAGCATCGTATATGCATTTTGAAACATCCGGGTCAGCTTCTTCGGTTACTTTTTTTATCAACCCAACCCGAAGATTTTGTCCGGATTTTAAAGAGTACTTTGGCTCTGCCCCTAATGGACCAGTAGTATGGTCTTTTTCATCGCTGCCGGCTATCGCGTTCATAACCATCACAACATCAGAAACATTCTTTCCTATAGGCCCAATCTGTTCCAGACTGTTAGCATAGGAAACGAGACCAAACCTGCTGACTCGACCATAAGTCGGTTTTAAACCAACGACAGAACAAAAGCTAGCCGGACATCTAATTGAGCCACCAGTATCGGATCCCAATGACACCGCACATTCCAACGCTGCAACGCTTGCGGCGCTACCTCCTGACGAACCACCTGCAACATATTCGATATTCCAGGGATTATGTGTAGGTCCAAATACGCTATATTCTGTAGTAGAACCCATTGCAAATTCATCAAGGTTTAATTTTCCAATTAAGATTGCATCATTATTTTTCAATCTCTCTACAACTGTTGCGTCATATGGAGGAACATAGTCCTCAAGCATTTTTGACGCACAAGTGGTTTTCAAGCCTTTTGTACAGATATTATCTTTTATCCCTACTGAAACGCCAGCAAGCGATCCAACGTTTTCTCCCATTCTAATCCTTTTGTCTATCGAGGCTGCAGCCTCGAGTGCCCTTTCGTTTAGAGTGATATATGCGTTAATTTCCAAGTCAACTTTCCTAATCTTTGCAAGAACTTGGGAAACGTATTCCTCAGCAGAAAAGTCCATGTTTTTAATGCCCGTTACAATTTGGGGAACGGTAAGATTTAGAAGGTTTGACAATTTACGCCATCCTTGGACCCTTTATAAAACCATCTTTTTTGTTCTTGGCAACTTCTGATACATCACCCTCGAAAGCTTTAGCGTTGTCCTTTCTTAAGACAGCTAAACTAGTCTCGGAACGAACCGGTTCAACATGAGATAGCGTTAGGCTGTCAAGTGTATCCAGATACGCTAGGATCTCTTCAATCTGAGATATATATTTCGAAATCTCAGAGTCTGTTAATTCCAATCTGCAAAGAAAGCCCAGATGCTTTATCAGATCCGTATCGATCATACCAATATCTATCACCCTTTATGGTGATAACCTGTCTATATCGCGTGGATAAAATGCCGCATCACGTATGTTTTCCAGCTTTATCATTGCCATTAAGAGACGTTCAAGACCAACTCCATATCCGGCATGAGGTGGAACGCCGTAATCAAATACCTTGAGGTGGTAATCAAACATATTTGTATTCAATCCTTGTTTTTGCATTCTTTCTAACAATTGACTCTTCCTGTTAATTCTTGTACTGCCCGATGATATTTCAAGAGGGCCATACATCAAATCAAAAGATTCACATACTTTCCCAGAGTCTACCTCAGAATTTGGCTTGACATAAAAAGGTTTTACAGAAGTCGGCCAATCGGTAATAAAATAGAAGCCTGTGAAATTATCATCGTGTAGATTCTTCATTACTTGAGGCGATATGTCATCGCCCCATTTAATCCGTTGGCCGGCTGCCCCTAGTCGTTCTACTAGATGGGAATAAGAATATTTGGGAAGGGGCAATTCTATCTCTGGCAATTGACATCCAAGATACGTGAGCTCAGGAGTATTTTTTTCTCTTATTTTAAAAGTTATACTTAAGATCAAGTCTTCCAGTAAGGCCATCATATCATTATAGTCTACAAAGGCTTTCTCCACATCTATCGAAACTGATTCTGAAAGATGCCTGTTAGTACGTGATGGTTCAGCCCGAAAGATTGGACCTATTTCATATACACTTTCAAATGCCAAAGTTAATTGCTCTTTATACAGTTGAGGACTTTGTGCTAGAAAAGCTTCTTTATCATAATAAAATATGGGAAACAATGCAGCCCCTCCTTCAGTGGAAGTTGCAATTATTTTCGGAGTATTGACCTCGATAAATCCTTTCTCACTAAGAAATTGTCTCACTGTTTCCAAAACTGTATGTCGTATATGGAAGACACTCTGATGGATGCTCCTACGAAGATCTAGTGCCCTCAAATCTAGTCTAGTATCGATGCCAACAGATGATTTGCTCTGAACCATAAAGGGGGCTGTCTTTTTAGCTAAGGAAAATACTTTTAATTCCAATGGAACAACTTCAACGCCATTTGGTGCTTTTTCTTGAGATCTGACCGTACCCCTTACTGCAAGTGATGTTTGTTCCTTTATCTGTTGAATCTGCCCTATCACCTTCGCAGAACACTCGTTCTTCTTGGCAACTAATTGGGAAAAACCATCTCTATCTTTAATCATTAAGAATCGAATATTGCCATGGTCACGTATACTTGAAACCCAACCCATAATTATCACCTCCTTGTTCGCAAGGGACGTATCGATTTCTGATGAGTAGTGAGTTCTTCTCCAACGTCCAATCTCTTCCTCACGTAATTGATTACTCAATATTAAGACCCTTATTGTCCTTAAACTGATTAAAAAGGTTAATTTAACCTTTCAATACTTTACCTTCAGTCCGCATGTTCTGAGATATTTGTTTTAAAACCATGTTCTCAAGGCTTAGAACATTTGTTTGCTGTTCATTTCATTCTACACCTCAATTGGAGAATTACTGTTAACTAGAGAAGGACCAATGATTAAAATATGATTTTGCATATATTTATACACATGGAAAGCAAAAATGACGGCGTAAGCCATGTTACAACGGATTCTTGGGAGGCTGACGTACTAAAGTCAGATGTACCCGTTCTTGTAGACTTTTGGGCTGAATGGTGTGGTCCGTGTAGGATGGTCGGTCCTGCGGTGGAACAACTCTCACGTAGTATGAATGGGAAGATAAGAGTGGCAAAACTTAACGTCGACGAGAACCAGGAAATAGCACTAAAATATGGAATACAATCGATTCCTTCACTTATTGTGTTCAAAGGAGGAAAAGAAGTCGCGAGAACAATAGGTGCAGCACCAAAAGAAGCATATCAAAAATTTGTAGAAGAGTCCCTTTCGAAGGCTTAACTTTTCTCCTCCTACGGTTTTTGCCAAAGCATTAATATTGTATCCTCTTAGGGATAGGAAGCATTGGGAAAAGCGGAGCTTGCTGCAATATTTTCAGCTGATCCGGATAGATTCTACAAAGTTTCATTATTCGATCGAATGGGCTTCAAAAGACAGAAATGCTCTCAATGCAGTAAGTTCTTCTGGGCAATACCTGAGAAGGAGAGCTGCCCAGACCATGAACATTATAGTTTTATTGGCAAACCCCCTACAAACAAACGGCTTGATTATGTCAACGCTTGGAAGGTAACAGAAGAATACTTTCATTCAAATGGACATTCAATAATCAGACGCTATCCTGTAGTATGTAGATGGCGTAATGATCTTTATTTTACCATAGCCTCAATAATAGATTTTCAACGGGTTTCAGAAGGCAAGGTTATTTTCGAATTACCTTCTAATCCTTTAGTTGTTCCACAGATGTGCCTTCGCTTCAATGATATTGAAAATGTAGGCCTAACTGGAAGACACTACACAAGTTTCTGCATGATAGGCCAAACATGCGATGCTAACGCACCTGGAGGATATTGGAAAGACCGCTGCATCGACCTAGACTTTAGTCTGCTTACTAAGGGGCTTGGAATAAATTCCGAGGAGATTACATTTGTAGAAGACGTGTGGATAGGCGCGGGTGCATTCGGTTATTCGTTGGAATATTTTGCAAGTGGTCTTGAGCTGGGAAATGCTGTTTTCACCGAGTTCGAAGGTAATGAGACCGAATATCGTGTAATGACCAATAAGGTGATCGATATGGGTGCAGGCCTTGAACGACTTTCATGGATAACCATGGGGACACCGACCAGTTATGATTGCTGCTTTGGCCCTGTCATACAGAAGCTTTACGATTATACTGGAATCAACGAAAATTCAGAAATTTTAGCCAAATATTTTGCAGCAGCTTCTGACAAACTTGATCAGGTGAGTGGAGACATCAGCGCGTTAAAGTCAATGGTTGCAAAGGAATTAAACATATCTTATGATTCCATTGCTAAGATTATCGCTCCGTTTGAAGCAATGTATACAATTGCAGATCATACCCGTACTCTATTATTCGCAATTTCTGATGGGGCTCTCCCTTCAAATGTAGGAGGAGGATATAATTTAAGGGTCGTTCTTAGAAGAGCACTTTCAATTCTAGATCGACTCGGATGGAACTTCAAAATTGATGATATAGCTGATCTGCACATAGATTATCTGAAACAGATGTACCCGGAGCTCGAGGAGCATAGAGGCGATGTCAGAACTATACTTCAGATCGAATCTAATAGGTATATTGGCTCTAGAAAAAGGATGGATTTTATTGCAGGCTCAATAAAGAGCGCTGCAAAAGAGGTGACAGTAGACGACCTAATTAGATTATACGAATCTGACGGTATTACTCCAGAGTTCTTGATGGAAACGGGTGTAATACAAACTATTCCTCCTACGTTTTATACAAAACTTTCTGAACTTCATACGAAGGAAACATCGGTTGAAGCCCCAAAATCCTTTAAGGGTCTCAGTAATCTTCCATCAACCAGGCTATTATTTTATGAGGATGAATATCTTCGTGACTTTGCTGCTACAATCCTCAGGATACTGGATAAAAACTGTCTAGTCTTAGATCAGACCGCGTTTTATCCCCGAGGCGGTGGACAAGAGCCTGATACGGGGGAATTAGAAGGGAAGAAGGTTATTGAAGTGACAAAACAGGGTAATATTGTAATCCATAAATTAGAAAATACAGGCGGCTTTAGTGAGGGTGACATAATACACTGCAAAGTCAACAGCATAAGGAGAGATCTGATTACTAAACATCATACTGCAACTCATGTTCTTAATACATCGGCAAGAACTAATCTTGGATCATGGGTATGGCAAAATTCTGCATTTAAGGATGAATCCTACGCAAGGCTTGATATTACTCATCATTCCGGTTTGTCCAGGGAAGAAGTCGAACGGATTGAAAGAACTGCAAACAATGTAATTAGACGAGATTTGCCGGTATCCATTAATACAGAGGAGCGGGTTGATGCTGAACACAAGTACTCATTTCGAATCTATCAGGGCGGTGCGGTTCCGAGCGCCAACGTCAGAATAGTAAATATTGAGAACTGGGACATTGAAGCCTGTGGTGGAACACATGTAAACAAGACTGGGCAACTAGGGCTTATCAAAATTATAAAAACTGAAAGAGTTCAGGACGGCGTAGTCAGATTGGAATTCGTAGCCGGTGATGCTGCCATAAACTATATTCAGAAGCAGGAAAACCAACTTATCACTATCTCCGAATACTTGGGATCTAGCAGAGAAAAACTCGTTGAGTCATTTCAAAAGAGCTTCGATGAGGCAGAAGCATCAAAGAAAAAGATGAGAACTTTGCTACGGAAAATTTCTCCGCTACTGGCAAAATCAATTTCAGCTGAAGCCAAGACGATTTCATCAGATGGTCTTAAGTTGTATAGCGTACATGATGACAACGAACTCGACGACGAATATTATATTTCTATAGGTCAATACGTGGTTCAGGCCGATCCGTGTATAATCTTCATTGCGTTGATATCAAAGGGTCAAGGGATTAGGGTAGTTGTATTTGTAGGGAAAAAAGCAAGGGAGAGAATTAAGGCCGATTATATAGCAAAGATGCTTTCTACACACTTAGGAGGGTCTGGAGGAGGCGACGACAAATTCGCGCAGGGAGGCGGGAGATATGGGGAAAGAATAAAAGATGCTCTGCTCTTAGCAGAGGGGTTGATTTTGAAAAATGTGGGATAGCAAGACATGTCAAATATCAATTACAACAAAATAGATTGGAATAATATTGAGAAGAAATGGAACCAGAGATGGGATGACCAAAAGATTTTTCAAACTAACCGAGATCTTCATAAGAAAAAATATTTTATCACAGTAGCTTATCCTTATCCAAATTCCCCGCAGCACGTCGGTCATGGGCGGACGTATACTCTTGCGGATTCACATGCTCGTTACATGCGAATGAAAGGCTACAATGTGTTGTTTCCAATGGGCTTTCATTACACGGGAACACCTATTCTTGCCATGTCACGTAGAGTCTCATCTGGAGACAGAATATTGCTAGAGACCTTTACAAAGATCTATAATGTTCCGAGCGAAATACTACAGAGCTTTACCGAACCAGTAAATATTGCAAATTACTTTCATAACGAAATTAAATTAGGCATGAAAGAAATCGGTCTCTCCATAGATTGGAGGCGGGAATTTACTACCATAGACGAAGCATACTCAAAGTTCATTTCATGGCAGTTTAAAAAACTACATGATAAAAAATTGATAATGCAAGGCTCGCATCCGGTGGGCTGGTGTCCAAATGATCAAAATCCCGTTAGTCAGCATGATACCATTGGCGATGTAGAACCAAACTTCGTTGAGTATATTCTAATAAAATTCGAATTGGACGATGGGTGTATTATCCCGGTTGCGACTTTAAGGCCAGAAACTATCTTTGGTTGTACGAATCTTTGGGTAAATCCGCAAATCCAATACGTTAGAATAATTGTTGATGATAATGTCAAGAGATGGATAGTAAGTAGAGAGGCTGCCAGGAAATTAGAATTTTTGAACCACAAAGTTGTGGTAGAATCGGTTTTAGAGGGCAAAGAAATAATCGGCAAATATGCAAAAAATCCAGTTACGCAGCTTTTAATCCCGGTATATCCTGCTTCATATGTAGATTCGGATAATGGGACCGGTATTGTAATGTCTGTTCCGGCTCATGCACCATATGATTATCAAGCTCTTCAGGATTTGAAGAACAGTATCTCAGATCGGGACGAGTTTGGGTTGAAGACAGTTACTGTCGACCCTCTTATTATTATCGGATCGCAAGAGTATCCCGGTCCTGATGCAATACCTGCGTTGAGAATAATAAATAAATTCAATGTAAAGAACCAAAGTGATCCGAGATTGGAGAAATCTACGTCAGAATTATACTCCCATGAATATTACAGCGGCATAATGCTTAAAAATACAGGAAAGTATGAGGGAATGCCAGTCCAAGATGCAAAAGAAAAGATAAAGAGTGAACTTGTAGCCGCCGGTATAGCCGATAGGATGTTTGAATTAACAAACAAACCTGTTAGATGTAGGTGTGGCGCTGAATGTGTAGTTAAGCTACTAGTTGATCAATGGTTTCTAAATTATGGCGATAATGGATGGAAAAATTTGGCATACGAATGTATCAAGAAAATGGATATAATTCCTGAAGAGATTAGGCATGAATTTGAATATGTAATTAACTGGTTAAGAGAAAGAGCATGTGCCAGAAAATCTGGACTTGGAACTGTCCTTCCATGGGACAGTGGTTGGATTATTGAAAGCCTTTCAGACTCTACAATATATATGGCATATTATATACTGGCAAAATACATAAACGATAATTCAATAAGTAACGTTAACGCTCTAGTTGAGTCATTTTTTGATTACGTGTTACTAGGAATAGGAAATGCTCCTGATGTCGCAGAAGAGTGCGATATATCCAAGAATTTGCTTACAGAAATTAGAAATGATTTTTCCTATTTTTATCCTGTCGACTCTAGACATTCTGGAAGAGATCTGGTTCCAAACCATCTGTCATTTTTCATTTTCAACCATGTAGCAATTTTTCAGAAAAAAGATTGGCCGAGACAAATCGTCGTAAACGGATCTGTATTAATGGAAGGGAAAAAAATGTCAAAGTCTATTGGAAATATTATTCCTTTACGATCAGCAATAAAAGAGCATGGCGCAGACGTGATTCGCGTTGCAATGCTTATCTCCGCGGAGCTCTTACAAGATGCTGACTTCTCGTTCGAGGCAATAAAGGGGATTCGCTCTAAGTTGGAGGAGATTTACTATATGGCAGAAGAACATTCGACCAGGTGGCCCGAACAAACGACAAGAAAAGAAAAATTCGAGGAATTGGAAGATCGCTGGCTCATAAGCAGGCTACAACGCAATATTTCCGATACCACATTATCAATGGATAGGCTTCGTGTAAGACAAACCCTGCACAACATATTGTACGCACTAGATCAGGATTTACAATGGTATAGAAAGAGAGCAGTTGCAAAGAAAAGAGATGACTCTTCATGTATTCCTGTCCTTTATGAATTCCTAGAGTTTCGCATAAGAATGCTTGCACCATTTGCTCCCTTTATGGCTGAAGAGTTGTGGGAAAAAATTGGTAATTCTTCGAGCTCAGTTATTCTGGGCGGTTGGCCGGTAGCAGATGAAAGCAAAAGAGATCTAGTGGCAGAAGAATCAGAAGACCTTCTAATGAACTTAATATCAGATTTACAAAACATCATCAAGGTGACAAAAATTGTTCCACAGAAAGTGATTATTTACACAGCAGCACAATGGAAGTTCGAACTCTATCAGAGCATTCTTGAGATCATATTACTAAGACAGCAAACTAACTTTGGAGATATTATGAAATTACTGATAGAAGAAAAGTCTAGTGCAAAGAGCAATCCCAATTTAGTACGAAAAATGCTGGAAGATATTCTCTCGGACCCACTTGAGTTGAGACAAAGACGGGTGAGGTTAGAATTTTTTGATGAAGTTTCGTCTATCGAAGATGCTAAAGCCCTACTGTCCTTAGAATGTGGAAATGCTCATCCTGAGGTACTTGTATATTCAGAAGATAGAGAGGATTTAAAAAAATATGATATAAAGTCAAAGGCAAAATTTGCCAGGCCATTCAAACCTGCGATTCATATCGTTGAGCGATGACCTTGTCCGCTTCCTTTCGTTCTCTTGGCAACAATGATTGATGAAACAATATAGAGCAAAAATCCTATAATTGCTAGGACTAAACCATAAAAGGAAAGCGCGCCTCTATGTGCATAGGTTCCGATTCCTACTAAGATGGCTCCTACAAGGAGTAATGCTATACCTCCACGAGCAGATGAAGGCATTCGAACTTGACTTTTGCGAGATGGCAGTTATTTTCACCGAAACGAATTATCAGGTCGCTAATATCATTTTTTCGTAGATTAGGTTTCGAATTCTTAGAAATTAGTTCGTTCTAGAAGACAGTTAGACCATTGCTAACAGTCGCAATATCATCTTAATCCTGCCTAAAACCCGATA